>MDSX01020920.1_pt1 | contig 12307 bp, 6 predicted proteins | sample 811141 | NCBI WGS metagenome assembly MDSX01 (sample SAMN05326642, study PRJNA326480) | marine metagenome | isolation source: seawater | place: Atlantic Ocean: South East | collected 2010
AATGATGACTTTTTCCTCCTCTCTTCACCTGCAAAGTTCAAGAAAGATTTTCTCTCTCTCTCTCTCTCTCTCTCCCATTTATAAGGAGGGTTTTCATTTTTTACTATCATACCCTAAACTAGACAAGGAAAAGGGGTCTCTCTTTTTTGACTTCATTCTTTTTTTTTTGTCCTCCTTTTTTTAAACCCAAAAAAACACGAGAAAAAAAGAGTGGAGTAAAGTACACGCAAAACAGGAGCACATCATCGTCTTCGTGTACTACGTGTGTCGTCATGCCTCCCGAGACGACTCCTAAAACTCCTCCTCCTCCTCCCGTTGTTTCGCGAGAAGGAGGAGGAGGACAACAGCGACGACGACGACGCGGTGGTGGTGGTGGTGGTGGTGGTGGTAAAAGAGACGACACCACCTTTAAGAACAAGGAGGAGGAGGACAAAAAAAAGTCGTCGTCTTCGAATGATGATGATGATGATGATGATGATGATGATGAGACGAAGAAGAGCACAAATGCCAACCGGAACACCACCACCACCACCACCACCGCGAAGAAGAAGAAGAAGAAAACTGCCACCAAAAACAAAAACAAAAACTCGTCGTCTTTGAAAGCCAACACCACGAAAGCGACGACGACGACGGGGACCGACGACGACGTGGTCCAGAAACCTCTGACCGAGGACGAGAAGCGTCGATTGAAAGAAAGCATCGAACGGGAAGCGTTCGATGCGAAGGAAAAAATCCGGATCGAAACCGAGGCAAAAAGGAAAGAAGATGAAAGAAAACAGCTGGAAAAGAAGAAAAGAGAACGCGAGTTGAGAGCGCACATTCGACAGAGGCGAAGGAAACTGAGAGAAACGAACGAAAAGTATTCCGCTTTTCTGGAAGAAGAAAAAGGAGACCAACAAGAATCCTCCTCCAACAAGACATCCTCGAAAGAGAAAGAGAAAGAAGTGGAGTCAAAGTTGAGGAAGATGGACTCGTCGATTAAGAAGAACGCGGCGCTGGTGAAGAAGTTGAAGACTTTGGCGATCACGGAAACGACGAGCGGAAGCTTGAAAACAGATTTTGAATCGAAGATAAACGCGTCGAAGTACATGGAAGAATGCATCATCGCAATCGCGAAAGGAAAATTGAAAGGGTCGGACGCTTTTTACGCGGCGGAAGTTATCTGCGCGATGTTTGGGCAACTGTATCAAAAGAATCAGAGAAAAGAGATGAAAGAGATGTTGAAGAAGGAAATCTTGACGATCGCAACGCCGATGAGCAGCGCAGAAGCGGCACAAATGGCACTGGCTCTAGAGAATAGCAACAGCACGAATACCCCAGTGGGGAGTGCTGCGTTAGGAGGAGAAGGCGGAGGGGGACAAGGAGAAGGAGATAACGACGACGACGACGACGAGAACAAACCGCCGACGCCGTTGTTGAGAAGAGCAAAATTGTGTTTACTCGCAGAACTGTATCTGATATCGATCATTGATTCGCCGAAATGCGTGTACGAAGTGGTCAAGAAACACACGGAGATGGAATACGACGTCGCTCCGGAAGCATATTTGCACTCGTTGAGCGCGTTGGCGTTTTTCGCCAAGACGTATTCGCTGGAATTTTTAGGCAAAGAGGATGTGAAATTAAAAGATGCGCAAGAAGAATTACGAGTAACCCCAGGCGATGGAGATGGTAAGAAAGGCGGGGACGACGACGATAGTAATAATATCGTCGTCAAGTGCAAACCGGAGGTGTGCGAGAAATTCGCGCAAATCATACACGAAAAGTACGAAAAGGATGCGTTGATAAAATTAGCCGCTTCGGTGAGACTCGCAAGAACGAGAGAGGAGGACGTTTTGAGAGTTCTGAAAACCAAAGGCGAAGTGCCGGCGCAAGTCTCCTCGGCGTTTTCCAAAGCGTCAGCGACGAGAGATGCTTTATTAAAACAATGTCAAACCTTGGCGGAAGCCTTGTGCGTAGAAAAGATTCCAAAGCTGGAGGATTTTATGGACGAGGACGCCGCGAACAACAAAGACGAGAATAAAGAGGCGAACAAGATTGAACTCGATCGAGGGTTGAAACAACGGAAAAACGACGAGAATGATGCACTACTCGGAGGCGCTAATGTCTCCGAATGGGAAAGCGACGAACAAAGACGCTTTTACCGAGACATGTTGCCGATTAAAGAGTCAATTCCGGCAGTGCTTCTCGTTGAAAAACCCGCGCCGGAGAAGGAAACCGACGCGGAAAGGGAACAGAGGGAGAAACAAGAGGCGCAAGATTTCAAAGTGGACGCGTTAATCAATCGATTGCGACGCGACTGCGAAAACGCGGAAAAGGTTGACGCTTTTGCCGTGGATTTCTGCTACGTCGCCACGGCCGGAGCTAAGAAGCGTTTGGCGGAGGAGTTGTTGTCTCCTCCAGAATTAAATGATTACGGGAACAATAATAATAACAACAACAACGCGATGGAGAATAAGAACCAACAAACGAAGACGACAAATAAAGCCCTCTTGATGTCTCCAATGGTTCCTTTTTACGCCAGAGTTCTTAAACTCATGTCTAAAGTCTTCCCGAAGGACATCTCGGACGTCGTCACAAGTAAAGTACTGGAGAAGTTTTTCCAATTGAACAACTCGTCCACGACGCCGCAACCGAAATCTGAACGTCAATATAAGTTGCAAAACGTGCACTACGTTTCCGAGTTGATTAAGTTCGAGTTGATCGACTCGTCAGCCGAGGCTATGCAATGTATGCAAATCTTAATCGAGAATTTTGAACGCATCAACAGCGTACGCGACGCGCAAAACGGAGCGGTGGAATTAATGTGTGCGTTCGTTCGCAGGTGCGGACGATTTTTGTGCATATCCACGAAATCCCAAAAAAGAGCGAATGCGTTTCTCGACATCATCTTGCGGTTGAAATCATTCGTCTCGAAACATTTAGACGAGACGCAAATGGCGTTGGTAGACGAAGCGTATTATGCCGCGCGACCACGAGAGGTTTTTCGAACCATCAAACCGCCTAAACCGGTATTGTTCGAGTACGTGAAATACTTATTCGTGGAGCAAATGTTCTCAGATCCGTCCTTGGCGAAAAGACAACTCGCGAAAGTCTTGAAACATTGCGATCACACCGACGACGTGCATTTGGAAAGGTACCTCGTCTGCAGGGCGATTAAGCTTTCGCAACAAAAGTTTGACGACGCCGAACGCGTGGTGAAACTCATGAGCAAACTCTCGCAAAACCAAAAACACGCGAAAAAAAGCGACATCATCGTCAAATTTGCCGACGCCGCTTTAGAGGAGTTCCGTTTCGGTCTCGAGCAAAATCTCAGTCACATGACGCAACGAAGAGTCTCCAACGCTCGAGTGATTGGCGAATTGTTCGGTCAAAGGTGTTTACACGCCGAATGCATTTTCTCGTGCTTATTCTTACTCTTGAACAACGCAGAGCCATTCAACAACGACTTAGACAGGAATGATCCGATTCGAGTGCGCGTCGCGAACGTTCTTCTCGAAAAATGTGGTCGATTCTTCAATCGAGGATGGCAGAAGAAAAAATTAGACGTCTTTTTAACGTATTTTCAGAGGTACGTGAAATCGAAAGTGTTGAGCATGGACGTAAACAACGACGCGGTGAACATCATCAAAGAGTTAAGACCGACGATGAAAATTTGCGAATCGTTTCAAGAGGCGCACGAGATGTGCGTGAAAATGGAGGAAAGGTTTGGCGTCGTTTCGAGTACTGAGAAGAAAGGATCCGCGCTGACTACGTTGGCAGAGGACGATGAGGATGAGGATGCATCCGAGATGGGTGATGTAGACGATGAAGAAAAAGAAGAAGAAGGAGAAGATGATGATGACGACGACGATGGCAATGAATCGGGGACTTTAGAAGTCGACGCTTCGTCAACGTCTGGTGCCTCCGCGTCGTCTGATGAATCCGACGAGGACGATAACGACGAAGGGAGCGACGACGACGACGACGTATCAACAGACGACGACGACGACGAAGGCTACTCCTCGGATGAGTTCGAATCTTCAGAATCGGAAGAAGAAGAAGTCGAAGTGCGCATGGAAACCATCGTCGCGTCGCGTGAGGAACAATCCGAGTTTGAACGCGAGATGGAGAAATTCTTGGGCGTCGGTAGCGTCAAGGTGAACAGAAATACGGCGGACGACAAGAAGCAAACCGCGATTCCTTCTTCAAACGTTGTAAAAGCACCAACATCTGCACAATCTATCGCGTTCAAAATGATGCGCAAAGGTAAAGATGGTAAACGAGAAAATGTTGACATAGCGCTCCCAGAAACCGCCTCATTCGCGATGGATGCGAAGAAGAGACAAATCATGGAAGCCGAGGAATTGTCCGAAGTACGTCGATTGACCTTACAAAGAACCGCGGATATGCAAGAAGAAGCCATTTCCTTGGAAAGACAAAACGCGCAAGGGATCAATAGCAGCAACTGGAGGAAAAAGAAATCGAGCGGCGAAGAGCAGGATGCCGGCAGCGGCGATGGTAAGAAGAACTCCTTTTGGAACTCGCATAGAAGATTGTAACATTATATATTATATGTTGTATATACACACACGCGCAGCGCGTAGATTACCACATCGTACCGACTTCCCGCTCTTTTTCTTGTTTCTTTTCTTTCTTTACTTCTTCTTTGTTCTCTTTGTTTTCTTCTTCTTTGTTTTCTTCTTTGGTCAAATCTGTAAACGTATACGTCTGAGTCTCCACCTTCGTCGCGCCTTCAATCGCCTCCATCTGCTTCAACACGTCGCTTTCAAACGTGAAGGAATCGCACTCCCAAATTGCGAAATCTGACTCGTGCAAAGTTACGATCAACTTAAACTCGTGGCATTCACCACACGCGATGCGGTGAATCGATTCCAAGCCGTCCATGGAGCGAATTCGTGGCAGGTGGGCATCGATCACTGCGGTACATGGCAGAATGTGGTGAGCGTTTTTTACGAAATTCTACGCGCGAGTCAGAGAAGAATGCAAAAAAAAAAGAGGTGTTTCTGAGAAAATCGCGACATGATGACATCCTCCATCGAACCACGTCGATGGAGGATGTCGATGAATGAAGAAGTTGTACTACCATCTTGACACTTGCGCAGCGTCTCTTCGTCTTTCCATTTCAACCTCCATTCTCTGGACACGTTCGTGAAGGAGACGTTGGGCGCGATGTGCGGCATGTATTTTACGTGTGTGTATAAAAATGAGGCGTTTAAAAGACTGCAGTATTTTTGGCGTTTTTGATGCTTTTCGACGCGTCCAATAATGAATTACAACTTCTCCAACGCTTCCTCTAAAGTACCAAACGCGACGCACGGGGCACCCGGGGTACTCTCATTCTTCGCCTTTTTCACCTTTTCGTCGTCTTCTCCTTCTTCGTTGCTGCTAGTATAAAACACTTTCACTGAATTCAAACCTAAACTTTTGGCGATGTAGTCGCTCGTTTCTTCAAACGCGCGAAACTCGTCAAACACCGTCGTATTCTCCAACGCGGACGCGCCGTCTTCTACCAACGCTTGCACTTCGTCCATTTTGAATTTAATAAATGGCATCATGACTTTAATCGCGCCTTTGAAGTTCCCATCCGCGACTTCCTGCAACAACTCCGTGGCATTTTTCAAAGCGTCCATGACTTCTTTCGTGTCTAATTTCGAGTCAGAGTGTAAATCTTTCATAATTTGCAAACATTTGGATCTCCAGCCGATGAACTCTTTCGCCACGTATATTTTCATGTCCGTGACGGTCGTTTTCACTGTCGCCTTACCCTTCTTTGGCGGCGCTTGGACTTTGGCGATCATTTTACGCCAGTTGGAAATTTCTTTGTTGATATGAATGTTGGCTTTCATGAGCGCGACGTCGACGTCTTTTGATTTCGATGGAAATCCGGCGTTGACGACGTGCGATGATTTTTTCAACACATTCTTCCAAACGTGTTCGCACGTGTGCGGACACACCGGCGCCAGCAAAAGCGTTTGCACTTCGACGAAGAACTCGATTAAGTCCAATCGCATTTCTTTTTCCCCGACGGCTTGTCGGTATTCGTCTCTCGCCGTTTGCATATTGTAAAAGCCGGTTCGTAACGCTTCGCGAAACATCATGTTTTCGTAGTGTTTTTGCGTTTCTTCGATGGCAAAATTGATGGAATTTTCAAACGCGCGGTCTGCAAAGTCACCATTCTTATCGTCACCATCTTTTGCCGCTATTGTTCGAAGTTTTTTACGTTCATCTGAACTTTCGCTCATCATCGATTCCATCCAATCGCACTCTTTAGTCAGACGCAAGATGGCCGCGTTGGCGGTTTCGTCGGAGAAGTTGGCGTCTTCGACGGTATCCCCGGCATCGGCTAACGCGAATCGCACGGCATCCGCTGCAAACTCCTCGATTGCTTGACCCAACGTTTTGAAATTTCCAGTGGATTTACTCATTTTATCGCCGTTCAACAACAAGTGCCCGTTGCAACGAAATGCTTTCGGCCATCTATTTTCGCTACCTTCTGGCCAAATCGCCGTGTGCGAGTACATGGAAAATGTCAGGTGGTTTTGGATTAAATCTTTACCGGAAACTCTCAAATCGAACGGATACCAGTAATTGAACTCTTCGATGGCTTTATCCAGGACGTCTCTCGGGAACTCCGATTCGCTTGGTTTCTCCGCGCCTAAGAAAATGGCATCCCACACGGCGTCCGTCAACTTTGAAGGTTCCACGGACCCGAATTTAGTGCCATACATATCGTAATCGCCTTGAAACAAGTGCGCAACGGTATAATAGGCCATATAAATCGTCGAATCAGATAAGGATTCGATCAAAAATTGATCATCCCACGGAACTTTCGTCCCCAACCCGAACGATCTTGAACACGCCCATTGCTTTAACCACCCCAAAGTGTGTTCAAAATTCTTCTTGGACTCCTCGTGAAACGTATTCATTTGGTTCAAACACTTCTCCGTGACATCTTTCCAGTTATCTTCGCCGTATTCGAGGTACCATTGGTCGGTTAACGCCACAACGCATTCGCCGCCGGACCTGGACATGACCATCTTCTCCGGTTCGGAATAAATCAAACCAGTGTTTGCGTCAACCATTTCCTGCTTAATAATCGGTTTGACTTCTTTCACGGGTTTTCCTTTGTACCCGCCGACAATCATGACGCCGTCCGTGAAGCCTTTTAAATACGTTCTGTGTTTCGCTTCGTCCAACTTTTGTCGATCGTTTTGCGATTTGATTTTCAACTCTTCGCAAACTGCCGGCGCAGAGGCGTCGCCGTATCCCGGGATGTTGATGATTGGAATCACTTCGAACGGTAAGACCCACTCGTCTTTGATGTTAAACTTCATTCTCAGAGCTTCTTTCGATTTCAAGTCCGATAAGGCCATGAAATCGTCCGGTGAATCGGATGGAACCGAGGTGACTACCCCGGTACCTTTGGTCATGGAAATCGTCAACATCGGCAAACAGTAGATTTTCTCTAAAACCGCGTTCGGTGCTTTCACCGAGCACCCCATCAACTCGGAACCTTTCATCGTGCACAACAGCTTCGGTTTACCTTCCTCTTCGAATTGCTCTTGGTAGGATAAATTCAACGCCGCTCTTTCGGCCATGACGAACACTTCTCCCGATTTCAACTCGTACGCGCCGTATTCACCGTCCGGTAAGATCCAGCAGTTAGTTTGACCGTACATAGTTTCCGGACGTAAAGTTGCCGCGGCCAAGAAGACTTCTTTGCCTTTCAACGGTTTCAAACACTCCATCGCGTCGAAGTTCTCCTCCAAAACGCGCATTTTGATTAACAAATATTCTTGCGGCCCTACGCCTTCGCCGGACGCTCGATCGTGATCCGCGCACGGTTGCCCGTCAATCGGTGAATACACCGCGTATCTTTTCGCTTTGACAATCTTCCCGAGCTTTTTCAACGTGTTGAATTGCCATCTCACGAAACTATCGTAGAATGGGTTCACATCCGTGGTGATAAACGACCGTCTCCAATCCACTTGACATCCGAGCAAAGCGACGTCTCGTTTCGCCAACGGCGGGAAATAGTTCAACCAATGCATGGAATCCGCAAAAGAAGGGATTTCTTCATCCGGAATTCCGCTCGCTTGCATGATACCCCACTGCGTGGCTTGTTTCCCAGTCTTTGCGGCCGCTTTCGATTTCTTCGCCGCGAATTTAGTTGGATCTTTATCTTTTTCCATCTGCTCTTTCTCCGTTTGTTTTTTCTGCGCTTCGCGTTCCATGTCTTCCTCCGATGGAAACACTGGAGGGTTCCCGTACGCGTCGATTTCTTTCCTGATCTTGTCCGCACACGCTTTGATGGGCATACCCGTGCAGTGGAACCCGAACGGGAACAACACGTTCTCGCCTTTCAATCGATGGTACGCCGTGGCGAATTCCTGTCGGAGTATATTGAAAAATCAAGAAGTAAAAAAAATGTGAGCGGGTCTATCGCGTCATCGAAAACAGAGTCCTCCATCCCATGCCACTCCACCCCGACGAGTGCTTCGATGCGAGAGCTTCTTCTCTCTCCTTCGAACGTGGTCCGAGAGGGAATACTCGTGCACATTGAGACGTACCAGTTTGCTGAGCGAGAACGCGTGGCCTAAATGAAGCAATCCATTCATGTATGGATAGGGGAAATTTCCAAAAAATTTAATCTTCTTCTCCGCGTCGGCGTTGACTTCGAACGCCTTCGATGTGGACCACGACGCTTGCGCGCTCGTTTGGTAGGCCGTGAGTTGGTCGCGTCGCGCTGTGGACCTGTGTTGTTGTTGTTGTTGTTGCTGGTCTTCAGACGGCATGATTATGATGTATGCGATGATGAATCGAGATGTTTTTAGGGCCGATGATGATGATGATGATGATGATGATTACGAAATTGTATTCGAGATGTCGATCGATTGGCCGACTGACGACGATGTTTTTCCAGCGTTCGGGTTCTTCTTCTTCGTCGTCTCGAAGTGGTCTTTTTCGTCTTCTTCCGAATCGTCCGTCTGTCGCGCGGAGTGGGTGTGACGAGCGACGTCTTCCCACACCACCACCTTCCTTTCTTGAGCACCATAAAACCCTAAACTCTAAAAAGGACATCCAAATTTGCCTTCGAATTTCCCCCATATATCTGCCTTCGCCTCTTTCGCCACCGAGAGCACATAAAAGGCATCGCTCCACCATCGTCACCTTCTTCGCAATATCGTCCCATCATCATGGTTCGAGACGTCGACAACCACGGGCACAAGATCTGGCGTCCGTTTTCCGCTTTGGATGCATCCAATAATGCCGCAACAACTTTGGCTTTAGATGGGTCGACGACCGCGACCGATCGATTGATGCTCTCGAACGCGCGACAGATCGAGTTCGTGCTGCACAAAAACATCGTCAACTCGGTGCGTTTTCTCGCGTTTGCTTTCTCTCGCTGTTGGCGTTTTAAATGCTGGTTTTGGACTGACACATTCTTTCCTCTTGTTGGTGGTCTTTTGGTACTTTTACACAGGAATACTTCCAAAACGCTCTGGTGCCGACGGACGACATCGACGACTTAATCGATGAGATATACAACGAGGTACGCCCCGTCATTCTCCCGGAGAGAGAGAATACTCGTGTGTTTTATTCCTTTATTTATTTATTCTTTCTTTCTTTCTTTCTTCGGTTTGGCGTCGCAACAAAACAAGGACGATACGCAATACGACGAACGCGACTGACCGTCTATAACGCCTTAATATAAACTTTACTCAAATAGGTATCGGACGTGGAACCGTGGATGTCCGGGAACGCGCGGGGCGCCTCCACCGCGTTTTGCATACTCTACAGAATTTTAGCCATGGAAGACGTGCCGAGCTTTAAAATCAACAAAATGATTTACCACAAAGATTCCGTGTACATTCGGTGCATCGGTTTGTTGTTCGCAAGATACAAGTTTTACAACGACGAGGAACGTTTGATGAAATTTTTCAGCGAAGACGTGTTTAAAGATACGAACGACGCGAGTTTCAGTCCATCCGTGGATACGACAAAAACGACGTCATTCTCTCAATTCGCGATCGACTTAATCTGTTCCCAAGAGTATTTCGAAACGCTATTCCCGAGAATACCGGAGGTTTTGAAACGAAAAATGCAAGCGAAGATTGAAAGCGCGTTAGATGTAAAAAAAGTAGAGGCGAAAGGCGGCGGAGGCATCGGCGAGTGGCGGAGGAACAAAGGCGACGGAAAAGGAAGGGTCAAGTCGGTAAAAGAAAGCTTAAGCGTCAACGTCGGTCAGAGAGCGCCGCACATGGCAAACGTCCGGGAACGAGGCCGAAGTGGATTCGATCCCGAATCGTCGTCTCATACTCCTAGGAGGAATTTTAGAGGAGGAGAAAGAGAAAGAGAAAGAGAAAGAGGGAGACGAAGAGACGACAGCCGAGATCGGTACGGGAACAGAGGAAGAAACGACGGCCACGCCAGAGGAAACAACAACGGTGTTCGAGACTATTATGATCGAGAAAGAGGAGACAGAAGAAGAAGAGACGCGTCTCGAGATTCGTATTATTACGACTACGACGACGACAGTGGGTACCGAGACCGAGACCAGGGAGACGAACGACGAAGAGGCGGCGGCGGCAGAGAGTTGCCGTACACGAGAGAGCTGCCGTATAAACGCTAGGCGTCAGAAATACCAACATACGCGTGCTACCACGTGGAGCTTCTTTCTCTCTCTTTCTTTATGTGCATCGTACGGCCACGCGTTGTTGACGAATACAATCACCTAGTACGCGACACACAGTCATAAAAAAGTGTCGATTTTGGATCCAAATTGCGTCACAAAATACCGTTTGCTTTTCTCGATGACTTCCTTCCGTCCGTTCTCTTCTCGCGACCTTCTCAAATACAACCTCGTAAACACCGATGCGTTGACCGAAACCTACGGTTTATCTTTTTACCTCTCCTATCTCGCGCACTGGCCGGAGTATTTCGTCGCGAGCGAGACGGTTGACGGCGAATTGAGCGGGTATATCATGGGGAAATCCGAAGGGGAGGGATGTCTCTTCCACGGGCACGTGACCGCAGTGACCGTCGCCCCGCCGTTTAGACGGCAAAAAATCGCCAACAAACTGATGGAAAAACTGGAGCGAGTCACGGAAGACTTCCACGACGCGTACTTCGTCGACCTGTTCGTTCGAGCGAGCAACGAGAACGCGATTCGGATGTACGAAAAGATGGGGTACGGACCCTATCGAAGAGTGATTGGATACTACGGCAACGCGGACGGAGAAGACGCGCTCGACATGAGAAAAGCGATGCGAAGAGACACGAAGAAACGAAGCGTCGTAAAAGCGAAAAAGTTCGAACAGAAACCGTGGGAAATTGAATGGCATTAATTATTAGTGTATTCATGATGCGACGACGGACGATGACGACGACGACGACGCGAAGGCTCTACCGTCCGTAGGCGTCCAGAGACGATGCGCGCGTATCGTAATGTATGTATATGCGCACACAGGAGAGAATGTAAAAATGTAGATGTAGACGATGTAATACTATTTGACTAGGTGATATAGAGCATGCGAGCAGCGTTTTCGAAGAGAAATTAATCCATTCGATCCGCCGCGCGAATTATAGTCGCGTCCTTCTTTCAGAGAAGACGAGGGTTGTTCGTTATAATGTCCCCATTCATTCGTCGCCAGAAAGACGATGAAAACAGGAGCGTCTAAATCTTCTTCCCGTCCGACACACACCATCGAGAAGGAGACGACGACTGTCCGCACCACCCGTGTCGTCACCACCGAGAGGAGGGCGAAGACGGCGAGCGCAGGCGTGGCATCAAAACCAAAGAAAACGCGTTGCAGTTATCCATTTGCATTTGTGATTCATTTCTGTGTATCTTTGACCCTTTGTTGTTCGGCGGTCTCTGCTTTAACGAACCAGCAGAAGATGACGACGAAATCCCCGTACCACGGGGTCTCCTCGGACCAATCGAAGTACGCGGAGCTGGCGTTTGCAAACGTCCCCGGGTTTACCCGATCGAAGTTGAAACCGGATTACGCGATGATTGCGCACGAATCTCGAGTCTATGGAGGTTTGTTCGGGTGGGAAAATACGAACGGCGCGTACGTGGTGAGTCCAGGTATGAACAAAGCGACGATTTTAATGACTATGGTGTCGATGAACACAAACGCTAAATCGTACGTGCCATCGCCAGGCGCGTGGAGATTCGCGTTCGTTTTAGACGGCAAATGTTCTATTCGGTACAAAGACGAAGACGCCGAGGCAGAAGTGACCAAAGAAGGTCTGACCGCGGGCGAGTACTTTTATTTCCCAATGAACACGGAGCACGAGA
>MDSX01040650.1_pt1 | contig 12306 bp, 10 predicted proteins | sample 811141 | NCBI WGS metagenome assembly MDSX01 (sample SAMN05326642, study PRJNA326480) | marine metagenome | isolation source: seawater | place: Atlantic Ocean: South East | collected 2010
AAAATTATAGATGCGATAGAAATAAGCAGTATTTCCGGACAGTTATTATTATTAGGCATTTCAGTTAACTCTCAAAAAACAAGAGATTTGATAGTATCTGGTATCCATTGGAATGAAGAAGTTAGAATAATGAATGGAGACGGGGCTCTATCAATTATCACTATTTTCGGTAAAAATTTAGCTAGATTAAGTAAAGCCCTAGATATTGAATCGAGCGGTGAGGAAAAAAAAATATGGGAAGAAAGAAAAGACCTCTATTTCCTTAATCGAGATTTAATTAATGACAAACAAGTAGATATCTTGATTCAAACAGATTTAGTAAAAGATTTCATAATAAAAATTGAGAATGAAGGAGTAAAATTAGCGACAGAGTATTCTTGGGAATTGCATAGGATAAAGAATGGAATTTTATCAAATAATGAATATAAGCATAAGTATTTACCTTCGGAATTGGGTTTAGATAAGATTGTTGATCTCAAGAAGGGATGTTATCCAGGTCAAGAAATTCATGCTAGATTAGAGAGTAGGGGGAAAGTGAGTAAAAAAATCATCAGATATAGTGCAGATTGCGATTTAGAAATTGGAACTTATAAATCTAATTCAGGACGAAAAATAAGAATAACATCTAGTGTTAAGAATAGAGGTTTTGCCATTCTTAGTGTAAAGGAAGAAAGTGACATAATTCTTGATGAAAGAGCCTCAATATCAATAGAAGATTTATGATTCAGTAGAAATATCACTATCGAAATTTTCACCTTGTTTGACCCAATCATCTAACGACATTAATGGTGAGATTTTCAAATCACCAAGATGTTGAGTGAATAGATATAATGTGGGTGAATGCTCAGTAACAACTTGTTTTTGGAATTCAATTTTAACTGATTGACCTCGATTTCGGAAAAATGTTACTTCTATCATCAAACCAATAATTGTTGCAGTGTAGAGGACTAGCAGGATTGCTAATGAAAATATTATTGGATCCACAAATAGCGTATCTTGACGTATCGCTTTGTATGAAAATGTCAATTGACGGACTAGGAAGAAAATTAAACCTGCGCCAACCCAAGGAGCCATCCAAGTTTCAACTAATGTATCCATAGGTATGACTCTCCTTTTCGGAAGATCTGCAAAGGAAAGAGCACTGGCAGTAGCTGCACGAATAACAGAAATAAATGAAACTAAAATGATGTATAATAGTGCTGCAAGAAATATGGTATTTTTAATACTGAAACCAGCCAACCAATGTAAATTCATGATTAGTAGATAAGAAAAAAGACCTAAGAATACTGTAATTGGCATACGATGTATAGATGAAAGAATCCGATCGGACGTCTTAATGCCAATATCTAATCTTGGTATACCAATGATTTCCCAACGGTTGATTTTCTTAACTGAATTTGTGATTTTGAGTAAAATTCTCTTTTCAATTAATATCCATTCAAAAATTTTCAAAGGGAACCAGGCTAATAATCCGATAATAATGGAGAATGGAAATAATATTGGCCAAGCTATTAACGCCGGAAATAAAATGAAATGAGTCACCCCAAGAGGATTTAGAAGATCCGACTCAATACGGGCTTGCCTATCAGGATCAAGATACACTTTTCTCGCTTCAGCATCTAATTCAGAACGGTATCTACTAAGAGGAATTCCTGAATCAAGAACTACTCTGACTTTTTCTCTGTAGTGTTCATGTTCCGGTTCCATCCCTGTCCACCACCTCCATGCAAAAGAAAGAGGAATTGCTAGAAATAACGGAGATATTAGTATCAAGACGGCCACGATAGTGGACTCAAGTCCTGCTGCCATGGCCGTCCCAAAACTAACTCTTCAATAAAGAAATGGTGGATTAAATTGAAAATATGTTAATTGAGTATTAAATTAATCATTTCAACGAAAAAGAATATCGTTAACAAAAACATCCATTAATATGCTCAATAGTAAACCCAAAATCATGAGTAGAGTATGTAATATTGATTCTAAAGGAAGAGTTCTTCGTTTTGTGACAGGAATATTTGCAGTTCTAGGAGGAATCATTATGGCGTTAATGATAAGTCAGAATATTCTACCTTCAGACGCATATTGGATACCTGTATTAGGGTGCATAGTTGGTGGTGCTTTTTCTATGTGGGAAGCTAGAGCGGGTTGGTGCGTTGTTCGTGCCATTGGAATAAAGACACCGATATGAAAATAAAAAAACAATGATGTCATATAATCATCATATCTATGATGTACACTTGTACTAAAAAGTCACATCGAAAAGCATCAAAATAATTCCAATTAACAGGGCTGGTATAGTTGTATGAACCGTCGCCCAAAGGCTTGCAGCGCGATGCCTTACTAGTAATGGAAATAGAGCATCTCCATCTTGACTAATTGCATTTGCTACTAGTGCGGGAAATGATATGATATCCTTAGTATATGCAGTAATAGCAATGATTTGTGGTCCACACCCAGGAATCAATCCTATTAATGCTGCAATAATTACGGCAAAAAATCCATCTCCATGTCGTGCTAAATCAGCTTCAGACATACCAGAAAATAACATTGAAAATTCAAAAATAAGATATGCTGATAATACCCAGAATGTGACAAATGCAGTTTCACTTGCAGAATGAATCATTGTTTCACGCATAGAATATAATTTATCACCAATTGATGCTTCTGTATCATCACTAATCCAATTCTTCTGAGATATATAGAGAATGATTGATAATGAAGTCCCAATCAAACCAATCCAAGTAATAAAACCGTACAGAGTCAATGGATTATAATCAACTCCTAGAGCAAAATCAGCATCTTGTGCACTCCATACTAACAGCAAAACAGCGAATACAAGTCCAAGAGCAGTTACAATCCACCAAACAGTGTAGCCTTGGTGAAGTAGAAAATACCCCCAACCACTTTCATCCTCTCTTCCAAGGTCATCAAAAACTTCCCTAACATTTTCATTTTTACTATCGAGAGAAATTGTGGATTCATTATGATCTTTGAAAGTCGGGCCAAATTTTCCTAACGGATTTAAAGGAGTGATCTTCAACGAATCTACCAGATATCCCCATAAAATTCCAATAACGAATGAAATTACATGCACGGCAATCACTGGTGCAATGAATGATGAATCTGTTACTGCTGCACCGATAAGTACGAATGCTGCATCCCCTAATGTGGAAATAAGAGTGGCTATTACTGTACCATAGGTGACGTATCCGCGAGCGTACATTGGCATCATAACAATAGCTCCTCCACATCCAGGGGTAATACCCATGAGGGCTCCAATCACGGGTTGCCAGCGAGTATTTGCTCGAATTGCATCTACAAACTTTCCAGCTGTAATAAACTGCAACCAACTGAATAACAGAACCATTGCGGCAACAAAAACAGTTACAGCAAGAAAAGCATCCCTCATGCTAACAATTATCACTTCGAAGACTTCATTTGAGGTTACCATGAAATTCACTCCTCAAAAGAGATTTTCACCAAACTAGCAATAGATGAGGATATGCGTATTCTACTGTTACCAATTAATACGTTAAGACCGCCATCGAAATCATCTCTAGAAAGTATCTTTAGTAAAACACCTGGTTGAATTCCATTTTTTTCTAGCCAAGATAGGATATCTGAATCATTATCTGGTACTTGCATTACAGTTAGAGACATGTTAATTGGAGAATCAGATAAAGGAAGGTCGGTTTCATAATATAATTCTCCATTGGGTCCAGGGATTGGATGACCGTGTGGATCACGAGTAGGATTGCCAAGATAATCAGCTATTGCATTTTCTAAACTTTTAGATAGTGCATGCTCAAGTTTTTCAGCTTCATCGTGTAATTCTTCACGACCTAGTCCCAATGTTTTCGAGAGAAATGTTTCCAATAATCTATGCCTACGTACAACGGAAAGAGCTTCTAATTCGCCTTTTTTTGTCAAAGATGCACCCTTATAGGGTATATGATCGACTAGACCTCTTTCAGTCAAACGAAGAATCATTTTTGTTACGGAAGCAGGCGTGACCTCAAGTTTATCGGCAAGTTCCTGTGTTCCAACATCATTAGGGCCAAGTTTCCATATAGACTTGAGGTAGTCTTCGATGGCAACTGAATACATAGCTATCCTTTAGACGTGGCTAATATAAAGTTTAGCCGAGGCTAAATTACTAATTCTGCATCACTGCAAAGATATCTGAAAGTTTTATAAGACCAAAATTATGGCTATCATCACTAGCATTAGGATCAGGGTTATCGCCAATTACAAACGCTAAATCGTTAGATAGTGATTTAATTCTTTTAATTATGATAGTCTCACTTTTCATAGGATGCTTGGTAAGAATAATTTGACCAACATGAACGTTTCCAGGAATAATTTTCTCAAATCTCACTGTAATGCCATCGCTAAGCGTAGGCCACATAGAATCTCCTTTGACAATGACATCTAGGAAGCGCGAATCCATGGGACTTCACGGCCTTTGGCTTTCCAGAATAATTCATGGATTGATTCCACAGCATCCATTAATTCCTGAGCATGATGTAATGAAACTTCAACTTTACATGCAGAACAAAGTTTTGCAGCTTGCCAAAATGTATCATGAAGTTCTGGAGAAGATTCAAGATTCTGAGGTTTAAAGAAATCTGTCCATAATATCAATAATTCATCCTTACATTTTTGTGCTTCTTCTTCCTTAATGGCTGCATAGCGAGACATTGTATTCAAGTAACTCACAAATTGTTCAGATTGTGGTTCAGGTGTTTCTAATGACATCATTTTTTTCGTCATCGATTGGACAGCTTCTGCTGCCACACGTGCACTTGCAGGGTCATAAACACCGCATGGTCCGTCGCAATGTGCACTAGCCTCTATTATTGATATTTCATTATTGGTCAATTCTGTATCTGTCATACTATCTTACCTCTGATTAAGCGCATCGGGTGTAGTATTATGAATACTAAGGTTAAACATTTACATTCGCAATATTGATTGAGTGTGTCATGTTAGACGGGTTATGGCAAGAATAGCAGTAACTGATGGAATGGATAAAAAAGCCGTAGAAATTATGATTACTTCGGGTCACGAAGTTATTATGAAACATTATTCAAGAGATCAACTACTCAACGGTGCTTTATCTGATTTCGATGCAGTAGTAGTGAGAAGTGCTACAAAAATGACAAAAGACGTCATATTAGCATCAAAAAATAATCATAGAGGACTGACATTCATCGGTAGAGCAGGTGTAGGTGTAGATAATATTGACATCGATGCAGCCACAGATAATGGCATCATAGTTTGTAATACGCCAAGAGCATCTACAAGAAGTGTGGTTGAAATGACTATAGCACATTTACTTGCATCCTGCAGAAATATAACTAAAGCAGATAGGAAATTAAGAGAGGGAGTTTGGGCGAAGAAGGAACTCATGGGTACCGAATTATCTGGTAAATCTCTAGGATTGATTGGTTATGGGAGAATTGCGCAGGGTGTAGGAGTTGCTGCTAAATCATTGGGTATGGAATTACATGCATATGATCCATATGTATCGGAAAAAATTGCAATGGAGAATGGTTGCACATTACATAAAAATGTAGATTCAGTGTTTAAGAAATGCACACATATTTCGATACATTGTAATCTTACAAAGGAAACTCACCATCTAGTAAATATAACTAGGATAAATATGATGATGGGGGAAGGAAGTGATGGTATAAAATGTGGAAATCATATAATTAATTGTGCTCGTGGAGGAATCATTGACGAGAAAGCAGCACTGAAAGCACTGGAGAGTGGGCAGTTATCTAGTGTTGCATTAGATGTCTTTGAGGTAGAGCCTGCTGTAGATAATCCATTAATAAAACATGAAAATTTTCATGGAACTCCACAGATTGGTGCTGCAACTAAAGAAGCACAAGGTAGAATAGGGGTCGAAATGGCTGGGCTAATTATTGAACATTTAGAAGGAAAAAAACCATCAACATCTTTGAATTAGATTAATCTATGCATTCTATTTAGTGAAGAAGATAAGACACTCAATTCTTCAGGAATTAATACATTCGAAATCTCAGTATTGAGAGAAATACCAGAGTCTTTCTTTAATTTCCAAACATCTGAGTTAAATTCAATGAGAGGACTCGTTAACAAAAGAAGTTCAGAAGAACTAGGTATAATTTCAGGGAAGACCCTAACATCTACGGAACTATGACCATATAGTATAGTCGAAAGATAGTGGGTGAAAAAGGGACAAATTGGACTTAAGGACGTCAAAATATCACGAACGATTCGATGTAATGTCCAAGACGCCTCAACATCTCCATCGTATAACCGAGATTTGACCATCTCTAGCCAATGACTAGGGAAGACGCCTGTGCTAAAATTCTTGATTGCTTGAGCTGCATTATAGATATCTACATTTTTCCAAGACTTTTCAATTTTATACATAGTTTGTCCGAATTCAGAGATTATCCATTCATCTTCAGGTTGTAAATTAGAAGGAATAGTGTCCAAGTCTGAAGGTACATCAAATTGACTAGCAAATCTAGCAACATTGAATATCTTTGTCAATACACCAAAATATTTAGCTTCAATTTCTTCGGGGTTAATATGGAAATCATCCCCAACTTGTGCATCACAAGCTTTCCAAAGACGGAAACATTCACTACCAATCTTATTTGCCTTGAGATTAATTTGCTTACCATCTGCCCCTTTAATTTTCCATGATCCTGTTCTACCTCCAGCACCACATTCTAAAACAGAATTAGCATCTATACCATTACCGAGAGATTTTGACATTTTACGGCCCCAAGGGTCCATTCCTAAACCATCAATCCAAACATTAGAGAATCCAGGTTTATCAAGTAAAAGGGTACTTTTGAGGAGTGTATAATATAGCCATGTCCTAACAATTTCTTTACCTTGAGGCCGTAAAGCAGTAGGAAATGCACGGTCGAATAATTCTTGATCGCCCCCATATCCTGAGACAAACAAATTAGAATTTGAAGAATCCATCCAGGTATCGAATACTTTTTGTTCACCTACAAGTGTACCTAAATCATTTGATAAATCATGATACAACCCTAATTTTTTCTTAGTCGAACGATCTAAAACTTCAGAACCTAAGGGTGGAGAGTCCCTCCAAGGCTGGACATATTTCCCAGAAGGTGGAACCACGACCCTAGTACCATCTTCACTGTACCAAATAGGGACCTCTGTATGGTACCAACGTCTTCGAGAGATTGGCCAGTCAATAGAGATATTCTGCATCCAATCATCAAGGAACTGTTTATTCCTTGGAGGTATAAAATTGATCTCAGAAATTAATTCATTCATGCGATCCAGTGCATGTGTTTGCCGCACATACCACTCTTTCAATAAAATAATTTCTACAGGATTATTACCTCTTTCACTAACTGGTATTTCTTGCTCATGATCAATGATTGACGATAGATGATTTTTATCATCGAGAATCTGAATTGCTTTTTCCCTTGCATCTAATACTGATAGGCCTGAGAGTGGTCCAGAAATTTCAGTCATTTCGCCTTTGAGATTAATTGCCACAAACGGTTCGAGTCCAAACTCTCTAAATACAGAAACATCATTTTGATCGCCAAAAGAGCAGACCATTAGAACACCGGAACCAAAATCCATTTTCACAGAATGGTGAGCAGAAACTAAGACTTTATTTTCTCTACCGTCAACTGGTAAAGGCAAAATTAGTTCTTTACCTATTAGATGTGTATATCTACTATCTTCAGGATGTACTAGTACAATACCACAAGCACAAATTAATTCGGGTCTAGTTGTAGTAATAATAACTTCTTCACCAGATTCGGATCTCCATAAAACATCACATAATTTTGTTTTACGAGATATTCTTTGTACTTCAGCGTCGGCTATTGTTGTTCCTTCTATCGGATCATAAATATTAGGCCTGAGGTCTTCAATAATATTGCCTTGCTTAAATAAATCGACAAAAATTGACTGTGAGACAGATCTATATTCTGGGGAATCAGTTAGATACTCATTTTCGAAAGAGCATGACAGCCCTACTCTACATGCAGTTTCCCTCATTGCTTGAGTATATTCTTCTATAGTTTCTTTACAAATATCAATGAATTCTCCTCTCTCGAAAGTCCTCATTTTTTTACCTGTTTTCTTCTCTACAGTAAATTCAATATTTATTCCATTTCGATCTACCCCCCAAGGGAAATATACTTCTTTACCTAATAGCCTCTGACTGCGAGCAATGACGTCAATCATACTGTATTGTGCAACGGCACCTATGTGCCAAGTACCACTAGGGTAAGGAGGAGGAGTATCTATAACGAAAATTTCTTTTTCACTAGCAGGATTAAATGAATATCTGGTATTATATGATTCACCATAATGTTCCTCTTGAATTCGTTTTTCTAGATCAATAGACCATCTTTTATCAGTAATTTTTGGTGCTCCCATGATTATCTCACCTAAGTGCTATATGCTTACCCCGTAGTAACTTATTCTTGACTATTGCCGAGTTAATGATATGAATGAAATGTACTTTTGAATGATTTGGGAAGCGTTGGGTTGAAGTCCCTTCGTTAACAGGAAGACACGAGAGGATTACACATGGTTCCGAAGGGCAATGATAAATCAAGAGAGAAATCCTCTAATAATTGGTTGAAACAATCTTCATCTATCAAGCAATCGTTAAATCAAAGAATTAGTAATACGCAAGACTCAATCAAAAGTATGGATGCTGATACATTGAAAGATGCAGTGATTCATGCACCAAATAAAATTAAGAGAAGTTTATCCGGAGTTTCTGCAACTCAAGCTTTAGTTAAGTTACCTGTAGTCACTATTGTCATCTGTTTACTAGTTACAGGTTTCTTTACAATGCACTCTGGAGCAATTGATTGTAGAGATGGGTTTGAAAATTCAATTTGTAAAACAGAATCTTCTATGAATGTTAACGGAGACCTAGAAGTCTACTTGCCTGATGGTTCACAAGTATCAATTCTGATAGAAGAGGTAGAACAAAACTGGACTACTAATGTAATGATAATATATGTCGAGTCTGAAGATAAGAATGTAACTACAATTCCAATACTGAAGCAGATAAATGCAATGGAAGAAGAAATGAATAAAAATCGAAATGATGGGGGAGAATTTGACGACATAATATATGTTTTATCTATTTCCGCAGTCATTAAAGAAGTGAATTCTAGCGCTGTTAGAGTAGCGAAAGCATTTTCATCAGGAGTTGCTGATGCATTACAGCTAGAAGAAAGTGCAGACTCAATAAATGATACGATAGATAGCCAAAAAGATATATTAGGCAACTATGCAATTCCTGATGAGCAGGAAAGAGTTGATCAAATTCTAGGAGAAATGCCTCAGAATGCTTTGGATAAGTTAGTTAGAGATGTTGGTAGAGAAGAAGCAGAAAAAGCATTCTATTGGAATAGAGCAGTAATAATAATGGGGATTTCAAGTAATGTTTCAGTTTCTGAAATAATAGAAAGGACTCAAGGAAATATTGACACATTAGGCAGTGTGGATACGGATGGAGATGGAGTTTCAGACTGGGATGAGCTTAATCTAACAATGACTCTAACTGGTCCAACTCCAATTACTAATGCAGTAACTGAAGAATCATTCAAACTTTTCTGGACTGTCTTTCCATTAGGTGTAGTATATGTTGCATTGGGACTATTTTTATTCCATTGTGACTTACTACAGACTGGAAGATTTAGATTCATGCAAGGGATGAAAGTCCTGATTATATCAGGATTACCAACTCTATGTTCAGTATTCTTAACAATGGGAATAATAGGATTCACTGATTATGAAGTTACGATGACTGTGATTATTGTTGGCCCTATAATTCTTGCATTAGGAGTTTCTTATGGATTACATATTACTAATCGTTATGCGGAAGCTAAAGGCACACCACATGAAAAAATGGAAGAAGCATTGAATTCGACTGGGAAAGCAGTATTCTTATCTGCAGTCACGACTATAATTGGTTTCATTTCACTAACATTCACACCAATGGCACCTATACAGACTGTTGGCTGGTCTCTGGCTTTCGGCATAGTGGTCGTCTATATCATGACAATGCTTATGGTCCCAAACTTAACAATTTTATTAGATTTAAAGAAGCCTTCTCATCCGCCACCGAAATTCTTCGTCAAGGCAGTTTCAGTACCTGTGAAATGGACAAAATTAACCTTAGCTGTATTCGTTATTTTCATCATTGTCTCAGCAGGAATATCTAGGGAGAATGTTGAATCAAATCTAGATCTATTAGAGATGGCCCCACAAGATGTTGAAGCTGTTATCAAAATGAAAACTTATAGTGATGAGTTTGAATCAGGACAACCAGGATTTCTGTTAATACCTGAAGATATCAGCGCTACAGCAGATTTCGCATTGACAGCAAATGATCCTTTTGGAGCTCTAGAAGATATAGAAAAACTTGAGGGGCAATGTGCATCTGTAGATCGAGTCACGGCTGTGTCAATCGTATTCTTAATGAAGGCAATCGCAGTTTCTGTGAATATATCTGGAGCACCAATTGCTGATTTAGTCCCTGACTTTGCTCCAGATCCAATAAAAGAAGTTGCGGACTTGATATTCAATAATGAACAATCTGGAAATGCATCTTTCTGGAGAACTCTGGATACCTTAGACGCGCAAGAACTTGGAGGGCAACAAACTCAAAATTTCTTAATATATGTATTCTATAATAGCCTTACAGATGAAATGAGAGAGTTATTTATCTCAGATGATTATGAAAATAGTTTGATTTACATTGATATGCCGTTTATGGATGTTGTTGGTACGGAAGAAGCTACTGCACTTGTTAATAAACATGCGAAAAATTCAGGTATCGGAGGATACACCGGTTCACCAGAACTAATTGGTGTTGCATCGGTAACCATTGAAGTAAATGATCTGATAATAGGATCACAATGGGGCTCTCTATTCTTTGCTCTATTATTTACAGTAATTACATTAGGACTTGTTTTCAGAGATATATTGTACGCATTATTGACTACAATTCCTGTAGGATTTACAGTCGCAATGCAATGGATGATTATGGATTTAGGAAGTGTAGAACTTTCACTAGTAACAGTAATGATAGGTTCTATATTAGTTGGAGTCGGCGTAGATTTTTCAATACATATTGCAAATAGAGTCAAAGAATTAGGAGGATCATTGGAGGCGATTAGATCATCATGTGCCAGTACAGGTATGAGTTTATTTGAGGCAACAACAGTAACTGCTGCAGGTATGATGTGTGCATTCCAAATTCCAATACCTGCAATCAAACCATTCGTTATAGTTATCATTGTACTATTGATTATAGCAGCGATTTCCGCATTATTACTATTACCAGCAATTTATACATTAATGGTAAAGTCTGATGTTAATTTAACAGGAGGAGTATCTAGAATGGTGAAGACTGCAGGTCTCAAGAGAGCAATAGAAAGGGATGAAGCTGATGCGATTGATGCAACATTGATTATAGGCTCTGCAGAAGATGCTTGGTGACGACAGTTTCATTCACCTGTTAACAATCGGAGAAACATGAATTACTGGTTGATGAAGAGCGAACCGCACGTATATCCATGGGAAAAATTAGTTGAAGATAAAAAAACACATTGGGATGGGGTAAGAAATTACCAAGCTCGGAATATGATGAGAGATGATATGAAATTAGGTGACTTAGTATTATTCTATCATTCTAATTTCAAACCACCACATGTAATTGGTGTTGCCGAAATATGTAAAGAAGGACATCCGGATTATACAGCACAGGACCCTTCATCAAAATACTATGATGAAAAAGCGACGCAGGAGAACCCTAGATGGATAATGGTAGAGATAAAACCTATTAAGGGAATGAAAAGGATGATTCCATTACAGGAAATGAGAGAAAACCCCGCATTAGATGGAATGAAACTCTTGATGAAAGGAAGTCGTCTTTCTGTACAACCAGTAACGGAAAAACACTTTGAAATTATATGCCAAATGGGTGGACTAAAAGGAATCCCTAAGGTACAAAATTAGTGGGCATGTCTTCGGTGGACGCTCGTCATCATCAATAAAAAATCATTGGATTCCTCAACTCCGCTATTCCAAGGCATCCAGCATCCCCGGTCGGGTTGCTCGCTTCCGCGCCTGACCTGGTTCCCGGGTATAAGATACTTCGAATTTCCCTCCGGAAATCCGTTATACCAACCTGCATCTCTTGGAGGCGAAGTGTCGCTGTCACCCAATGGGTCATCGATGCTTCGTTTACGCCGCCCTCAGACTTCAGGTCACCATTAT
>MDSX01028591.1_pt1 | contig 12304 bp, 27 predicted proteins | sample 811141 | NCBI WGS metagenome assembly MDSX01 (sample SAMN05326642, study PRJNA326480) | marine metagenome | isolation source: seawater | place: Atlantic Ocean: South East | collected 2010
ACAGCATAGACGCTACACTACGTGAAGTTGAGATTGTTAGTCGTGAAAGTGAAAAGGATACTAGAGATCGTATGCGTGAAACTGAGGATCGTATTGACGCTGCAATGGAAAAGTTAGAAAAGAAACTTGGAGAACAAATCCAAGAAGCTCTAGACAATCCTCTTAGTAATAACTAAATATTAAAAACGGAGATTTAGCAATATGAACATTAACTTTACAGATGATTTTTTTGGCGATATCGACTTTCAAAAAATGCCAGAAGCTAAGAGAGCAGAAATTTCTGCTGGGATATTAGCAGCAACTCTAGACCCTACTAATCTGCAAGATTATATTGCACCTGAAGTGACAGAAGATTTGCAAACTTATTTCAGTGGTGATAAGTCAAAACCAAAACCAACTGAAGGCTGGTAGTAATTAAAGGTTGACTAAGTAAAATATTAGTGTTATACTTAATACTATAACTTACTTAGGATCAACATGACAAAAATTAGATTTGGTGGCGCACAGATACCTGTGACAAGAAACTTAGCAGAAAACGTGCGCCACATTAAAGAAGCAGTCTATTGGGCTCATCAAAATAAAGTTGAATATCTATTAACCCCAGAAGGTTCGCTTTCGGGTTACTTTCCAGGATGGGACTACGCAGAAGAAAGAAGTCTTGAAAAAGTAAAAGCAGCAGAAGTTGAAGTTGTTTCATATGCACAATCACTAGGCGTTGGTCTTTGGTTAGGAACTATGTGGGGTGAAGACAACGAAGAAACTGAAGAAGGCTACCAAAGAGAAAATCAAATACGATTTTATTCAAAAGATAACTTCTGCGGAAAACACAACAAAGTATATATTGTTCCAGACTGGGATCAAACATTTCCCGGAGAAGATGTCAATTTAATTGACGTTAATCATACAGTTCAAAACTTTTGGGCAACTGGACTATGTTGTAATGACTTTTGGGGTGGCCCTTTAACTAACAAATTTTCTCTACCAGTATATTGCCAAGAAACATTACATACACATATAATTGCCCATGCAACAAATGGTATGCGTAGAGAAATGCCACACTACGATGAAATTACTGAAGCATGGCACGAAGGCAATCTTCGTATGTTAAGTTTTACTACTGGTGTTCCGATTATAACAGTTGATACATGTTCTAAGATGAATGGCGATCCTTACGAAGGTAAGACAAGTAGTCAAAGCGGAATACTACTAAATGGTGTATGGAAAGCTAAAGCGCCACGTACAGGAACACAGTATTTCTACTATGATATTGATCATAGTAAAATGATTAACTATGAATTAGGTGAGCACCCTGATATTGATATAATTAAAAGCAGAGATGACTTGAAAGGAGCATATTGCTAATGGCTACTACTGAAGAAAAAACAGAACTAGTAGAAACACTCAAAGGCCCACGTTTCTACAATGTACAACTAAATGGATACGGCGGCGAAAGTGCGTACATGAGTATTTCAAAAGAAGCACACGACTTTTGGCAACCTATTTGTGAAGAACATGGTGACAGTGATTTAGTACAATATATGAACAGTGACGATGACGAAGCACCTGAATACGAAGAAATTGAAAGTGTTCCAGAGTCAGCACAGTTCTTGCATGACAAAGAAGATGACAACTACAAGCGCCCTTGGTACGAGTCTCACACAGAGTTTGAACACTCATATGGTGTTGAGTGGAATAGTGCATACATAGTAGTAGATGAAGTTGATTCAATGGAGTATAGTGCAAGTCATGTTGCTGATGTTATTGAAGGTGAGAATCTGCAAGATATGCTCAACGAACTTGATGAAGCAAGTGATTATGAACTTGAACCAGTTGATATGGGTGAAGCATACGATGTACCAGACGGCACAGAATATATTGCACAGTTGTACTCAAGCGAAAAAGGCAACTTCTTTGATGGTGTTATTGAAACTACCGGAGACTTTGATCCTAAGAAACTAAAAGTTTATACGTTAGAATATTTAAACGGCGAAGACACTGTCACATCGATCGAGTACGATGGAGTTGAAATTGACAACAACGGCGGCGATACTAACGGAAAAGGTTATTCGGCAAGTGTTTGGAAGTGTTAACAGTTACTTCTATAAAGTTGCTTAGGAAGCTAAAATGTGTAGCAAGTGTGCTAAACAGTTCAGGATTTTGTACCTCTGCTACTATTTCATATGAAGTAGAGCCGATGTCTTGATAGTATCTACGATTGATTCCATGTTTCTTTCCGTATTCAGGAAAAGCACCTGTTACAAACAAACAAGTGTCAGCAAGGTGTTTGGCTTGAGTAGGATGTGTAATTCTAAGGAGAGTTTGACCAAAGCTGTCCTCAGGAAGAAAGTCTGGTTTATCAACATAACTAGCAAGGAGCATAACAACATATGCTTCAATCGGCTCAGGCAAGTCATATCCGCGTGTTGCAGATATTTCTTTTACAACGTCAAATAACGCCGAGGTGTATGCATCATTCATATAATTATTTATATAAGGAAATACAATGACACCGCAAGAACAATTTGAATATAAACAACGCTGGTTACCTGGTTATTCTGTAAGGCTACACAGTGATGTAGTTGATAGAGGTAAGACGTGGTGTCGCAGGCAATGTCAAAGACACGAATGGAGCATGACAGATTGGACTGCTGTGTACGAGCACACTTTTCATTTTGAAAACATTTATGCTGCACAAAATTTTGAAATGGAAATGGGAAGGTTTGCTAACCAATGAGAATCGATGCAATATTTCCTGTAGCATTATTAGAACATAATGTTACAGAAGAACTTGCAGATAAGGTTGAAGAAATTTATCTGCAAAATATAGACAAAATGGAGCATTCTCCAGCACACTACGGAGATTTCTTTCGAAAAGAAGGTAGAGTACTTAATATACAAACAGATACTCCGGATCTTTTTCAAGAAATACTAAACTGTAGAGGCACTTATATGGATGCAACAGGCTTAGACTCATCCGAAGGGATATGTGAATTTTGGACACAAGATTACAGAGATCCGGGTCAGCATCATCGTAGACACTGCCATGGGATACATGGCATTAGTGGTGTGTATTGGATTAGAGCAAATGAAAATGCACAACCTTTAACTTTTTACAACCCTAATAGTTTAACATCATATGCTCGCTATCAAAAGGACACTGCATTTTCGTTTATAGAATTTAACGTAATGCCAGAGAAAGGCAAGATGGTGTTGTTTCCATCTTATTTAGAACACGAAGTACAACAGTCAGGCCCGGATGTAGTACGAACAACACTTGCTTTTAATTTTCCATGGGCCGAAGGACTAAATTTAAAAAATGACTGATAAAACAATTACATATAAAGTAGAAGACATCTTCCAAGATATCGAAGGCGATGACAATAATGTTCTAATGAATATTCCTCCGGAGATATCCGAACGAATGGGCTGGAAAGAAGGCGATGTACTAAAAATCGTTGTAGAAGATGGTGTGATATCAATTGAGAAAAAGGTTGACACTGAAGACCAAACATAGTATAATAGTAGTTCATTCACACAAATAAGGAAGGACTATGTTTAACTATGAATTATCACGAAATTCGGCCATTACTTACTGGGAAAATCAACCTACTGATAGACCGTATGAATTAAACGGATTTAACGGTACATTTGCTTACTCAGATCACAGCTTAATACCACAGCCAATATTAGCATTTTTAATTGAGTATTTTTACGATTCTATAGGAGAAGCTCGCAGGAATCACATTAACAAAATACCGCTAGATAAGATTAATTCTTGTTTAAACGAGATTTGGGAAGGCCCTGGCAGTATGATTAAGTTAACCCATATGCTGTTCGATTTGCGTCGAAACAGAACTTCTACAACTCCTACTAATGTAGATAAGCTATTTAAAGGCTATCAAACACCAACTGTTGACTCAAATTTAGGTGACAATTCGGTTGACATACCTAAAGAAAGATAGTATACTATACTAGTAAACTAAAACTAATGAGGTTCTTATGAATATCACTATCAAAGGTGGTTCGGCTAGTCAAAAGAAACATGTTAGAAGTCTAACGAAGTTTTGCGTCCGCAAACTAATGCCACGTATTTACAATCTTAATATTACAATTAAACTTGTAAATCTAAAAGATGATGCTTATGGATATTGTTTAGCAAATGATGACGAAGTAACAGATCGTCCAAGAACATTTGAACTTGAGCTACATAAAGGAGTGCGTCTGCGCAAACTGTTAGAAACACTTGCACACGAATTGGTACACGTTAAGCAATATGCTAGAGGCGAATTGTATCAAGGTGTTCGTATTGCTAAACATCGTTGGCAAGGCAAGTGGATGAGTAATAACCTCAACTATTGGGATCTACCTTGGGAAATTGAAGCGCACGGACGTGAAGCAGGTTTGTTTATTCAATGGGCTGAGGCAAATGATTTAGGTAAACACAAATGGACATGGGATAGTTAAAATGTCAAAAGCAATAAGAACAAAGCAATATAATTTTATAGGTGATGTGTACGAATACTATGGACAAGATAGAGATTCAAAAGAACGTACACACTCAGATGTAGGCTGGCGCCTTCGAAGTAAAAAATATGGAGGAGTTGCATCATTTGCTAAGATACCTCTTTCACAAGATTTACAAGAACGCGAGTGCCCACTTCAAGAAAAGCAAAGCGGCGTATACATTCTATATGATAGTATCTTTCCTGAAGGTTTTTATATCGGTAAAGGTAAAAAGATGCATGATCGTGTTTGGAAACATGGCGTCAAACTTGAAGGCACTAGCAAGTGGAATAAAGGTGTTGAAACTACTAAAGAGTTTGAAAAGTACAGACAGCTACGTTTGTCTAAAGGACTATCAAATTTAAATGATGTAAAAATTGCATTTTGGTTTACAGATAAGTTTGATGAGTTAGAAGATCAGCTGTTAGGTGGTTATGCCGCAAAATACAATCGTACACCTTTTTGTAATGATACTGATGAAGCGATGTTTGACGCATGGGATATTTAGGCCACTTTTGCCATTGTAAAATTAGTGAGACCATAAATAGTACACCAATGGGAGATAACACATGACAGTACAGGCACAAACAAACAAAATATTAATTGAAAACAAGATAGGCAGAAAAATGTGGGTATGGGACTCGGATAGTTTCTATACTCAGCGTTTACAAGCTGGTCCGTATCAAAAACAAAATCTAATACATTTACGTAATCTTTGTCCTAATCCAAGAACAATTTTAGATATCGGTATGAACATCGGTATGAATACTTGGGAGTATGCTACTTTTGCTGAAACAGTACATGGCTTTGAGCCTGTTCCAGAAACATATAAAGTTGCATTAGATAATATCAAAATGAATCAAAATGATTTTAAAGACGACAAAGGATGGTTTCCGTGTAAAGACGGAACATTTGAATCTTTAGAAATCAATGGAAAGATTTTTACACATAATATTGCATTGGGTCCAGTCGGAGGTCCTAACAAAATAGAAATGCATATTAAAAAGAACGACGGACATAACCGTGTAGCAAACGATAATGGTGAATTTAAAACTGTAACAGGAAAAGACATCAAACGAAATACTGGATATGAGCGTGTAGAAATAGATCAACGCACACTAGACAGTTATGGCTTTGAAGATGTAGATATTATAAAAATAGATGTTGAAGGATATGAACTTCTTGTATTAGAAGGTGCAGACAACACTATTAAAAACAATCGTCCAATTGTACAAGTAGAATGTGTAGACATTCAGCCACGAGCATTTGGTAGAACTATACAAGAATTATTTGATTACTTTAATGATAGAGATTATGTAATTACTACAGCAGACGGTATAGTACGTGGTCCAGAATGGTGCTATGTTAAGAAAATGATGGATCGATTTATGATTCCAAAAGAACGCACGGACTTATATACACTTCCTGAAGACGAACCTTTTAATCAATTATTCGAAGAAGCATAATGTTATGAGTGCAAATTGGGTTAAGATTAAACTAGACAAAGGACGTGTGGCTGAAGTCACAGAATCTCGATTAGACATTAGAGAGGTTCTAGCTGTGTTGTACTCGCAGCCTACAGTAGAAGGAATGGTTGAAAGAGATGCAGTTGCTGACGCTTTAGTACAAATATTCAAAGAAAAAGGTTGACATTTGATTCTCCGGGTGCTATAGTATATACATAGCTGAAAACAAGAAGTAGGCTTATAGTTGAAAACAAAAGTAAACGGAGAATACAAATGAACAACTTACAAAACTTCCTTGCGAACTCACCTGCAACACAGCGCAAGTATAATAAAAAACAAGCCATTCGAGAGTTTGTTTCAAAATTCAAAATACAATTTGATATGAAAGATGATGCTATTGACTTGCGTACAATGGCAAACAATTATGATAACGGCATTATTCCGTTAGAAGACATTCACCAAGCATTGCTTACAGTACTAGGTCCTAACTTCAAACCACAAGCGTTTGATTATGATCCTAGTGAAGGTGTAGAAATTACAATTGGCAACGGCACTGCACTTAATCCTAAATTTGCATATATTAACTGGGACGAGGCATATCTTTGGCCCATCTTCCAACGTGATGTAGCACCTAATCATAGTGGTAAAATTTATGGAGACTTTGATCCTACGTGTGTAATTGTACCATGTGCAATTAAGTTTACAATCAAAGGCAATGTGTACTATTGTATTTGGGATGGACACCATACTATCCAAGTGTGTCGCTTAAAAGGCTACAATAAGTTTCCTGTATGGTTTATCGATACCGACATCATTGCTGATGATATCATTGCCAAAGCAGGATTTGATCCTAAAACAGAGCGCATTGAATACGGATGCTGGTTGGCAGGACACAACATGATTCGTATTAATTCTAAGAACAAGCGTAAACTATCACCATACGATGAGTTTATGATTAAACTAGAGACACGTGATGCAGATGCTGTTGCAATGATGAACATCTTGAGTAAGAGTAATTGTACACCTAAACGACATGCAACTATGGCAGGTGCGTTTACACAGATTAAAAGTGGACAAGAGTGTTTTGAACTTGCTGATACATATGGCAACAAAGGACAATACTGGGATCGTGCATTAAACTTTCATCGTACAGTATGGACCAAAGCACCATTAGAACTAGAAGTGTTTCGTCCGTTAAGTATCTTGTATCACAAAGCGGCAACACAAGGACTTGCATTAGATGCACAGTTCGATAAAGAACTAGAAGATTTGCTAGTTAGTACATATGGTGATCCGTCAACAGTACAAGAAACTATCAAGGAAAGCTATTGGGATGCCTACTACAATAACAAAGGTACTGGACGTCCGGCAGAACACGACAAGACCCGTGTAGTAGATGGACTAATTAACTTATACAATCAAAAAGTTAATCGTGCTACACTTCCGCCAGCAGAATATGTTTGGAAAGTATAATGCACTTATTATACATCTTCCAAGATCCACTTGGTGCAGATGATAGCAAAGCAGGTAAAACAAGTCACCCAGATGTACGTCTGGGTGTCTATCAAAACAGTTACTCTGCTCGCAGTCACTTAGCACAGTTTGATTATGCGTTCTATGGTTCAAAAAAGGCTGTAGATAACTTAGAAAAGGCAATAAAAACAGATTTTGATTGGGACATTGAACAGGACGGACGAGGCTTTTCGGAATGGATTAGCAATCATACTAGTGCGCAAGTACTTGAAAAAGTTGAGGATATCATTGATGGATATCGTTCTAAAGTAACTAAAGTACCAGATGAGTTCTTACCGTTAAACATCAATAACTTACAAGCATTTAAAGAATGGTTGACAAATCAGTAGTAGATGCTATAATAGTTATATTAATTAGGCAAACACACAGAGGCACAAAATGACAACAATTTTTAATCCGATGGGTTGGGCAAATAAAGTGGACAGAGTACCATTGAAAACTGTGTCAATTACTGAAGCACTAGCCGTAGCATATGCGGCGTATCGTATCACTAACGAAACTTATATCAAAGACATTCGACGCTTTGAAGAAAAGCCTACACAGTTTCCTAATAAGGATCTTGTGCGTTACTACTGGGAAAAGAAATTAAATATGCAAGATTCACAATATCTTCCTAGTGACTTTGAAATGTTCGAACCTACTAAAGAAGACTATGTAAGTGTACAAGAAGCACTTAAATGGATGAAGCGTTATGTAATGCTAGGTTTAGGTGCGCTAGACAATTTCAAAGCAGACATGGTTCGAGAACTGTCGCAAGAAGAGGTGTCGTTTAAAGGTATGGGGCGTATTGCGTATGCTCCAGAGTTTATCAAACGTGATCGTCATGAAAGTGAACTAAAGAAAGAGATTCGTATAGAGTATCGTGACAGCCAACACTTAGGCAAAGAGAAGGACAGTGTAGAAGCAGTGATTGCAATCCTTGACAAGCGTTATAGCACACAGTGGGAGAGCTACAACTACACAGCGGCTACTACAGAAGGCAACCTAGTAAGCTTCATGAACAAGGTTGCATACGATGTAGGTGCTATGCTACGCTGTAAGGCTAAGGTAAAAAGCCATACTAAAAACCGTTTGTTCAGCGCAAACGAAACTCGTCTTAACTATGTAAAACTATATAAGGTATAATACTATGAGCAAGATTGGAAATTGGGTACTAGAAATGCAAGAAGATGCTGTATGGTCAAGCAAAGAAGTGTTTTGCCGCAAGCATGGTGTTGCACAAGGCGATGTATGGGAAGAAATACAGCGTCAAATGGACGAAGATACAGTTGAGCCAGAGGACTACTGGGGACACTTTGAAATGGACGATGGAGCATAAAATGTTTGCAGAATCTATCTTTTGGTTACTTGGAGCATATGTAGCAGGATCAGTCGCTACATACTATCTATTCCTCCGGCAAAACTTTTTTGTTGCAACTGAGACAACTATAGACACTTTGATACAAGGCGGGTTTTTAAGAACCAAGCGAAACGCTGACGGCGAAGTTGAAATCTTAAAATGGAATGCTGTTGATGAATGATGACGAGCATGAATCTGGTAAAGCCTTACTTGGAGTAATTCTTATCTTAGGAATAGGTTTGTACTTTTTAGCAACGGTTATCTTTACATGATCAAACTCCAAGGCAAGTTGCCTCGTAGACTGTGTGTAGCAGTTAGTGGTGGCGTTGACAGTATGGTTGCTTTAGATTTTTTAAATCGCAATCATGAAGTAACTGTATTACATTATCACCACGGAACTGCTCACGCAGACAAAGCACAACAGTTTGTACAAGACTATTGTATAAAAAATAAAATTGAATATTTACTAGCTGGTGTTAAAGATGCTGTTCCGTTAAGTAACAAGGAAGCGTGGTGGAGAGAACAACGCTATACATTTTTTGATAGATTCAAACATTCAACAGTTGTTACTGCACATCATTTAGACGATTGTATAGAAACTTGGATCTTTAGCAGCCTCAACGGCACAGGGAAAATTATTCCTTATCGCAGAAATCATATTGTTCGTCCGTTTCGTATGAATCGAAAGCGTGACTTACAACTATGGGCAGACTTAAAAGGTGTGCCGTATATTGAGGATGACAGCAATACAGATACATGTTATAATAGAAACTATATTAGACATGAACTAATGCCACATGCACTAAAAGTAAATCCAGGCTTACATACAGTTATACTAAAAAAGGTAAAATTAGATGAAGGTTAAGCATCCAACAATTTTTAATAAAGATAAAGTAACAGAACACTATACTAAAAAAGACGGTACACCTGTGCAATATGTGTGTACTACAGACCTAACAGCAAGTGATGTTCCTGCAGATATATATTACAGAGAAACTCCTCATCCCAAGTTTGGCAATCGTTACTTTGGACTGTATTATGATAAGAATCGAGATCATATGTTGATTACCGATGCAGATATAGTAGAATCATTTGAGTTTGGTATGATTACAGATAAAGATAACTATTACTATTATTCAAGTAGTCATCATGATTGTCTATTTATTGACGGGAAAATGATTGACGGTGGACGAGAATATATACGTTCAACCGGACTTGAAGGTGTTTATAAGATAGAAAACGGTAAATTTAAGGAGGCAAGTTAATGAGCCAAAAGAAAGCCGAATTTGAAGATTTTTTAGATGCTACCGACTACGGTTTTATTGTTGACGGTAAAACAGGAAAATTAAAAGGACTTTGGATACCTAATGGAATGGAACATGTAGAAGTCCCAGAAACGATTGTAGATATCTGTGTAAACATATTTGGAATCGATCCAAACGAAACTGATCAACCATTGTTCCATTAAGGAGATATTATGAATCAAGAAACAATAACACAATTAGCTGAATTAGCACAAGAGTCAAATATGGCAATGGATGTTGATTGGCAAGGAATGAATATTTCTAAAGATGAAATATTTAAACATATGGCTTCCAATGTTTTACAACAGTTAGAAACTGTATCTGAAAATGAACGAGCAGTTGTAGCAATGGCGACAATGACAAAATTACTTGTAGAAAATTTTATTTACAATGCAATGCTACAAGGAAACCAAAGCGGATAGTATAATGAGCGATATATTTGAAATGTCCGAAGAGTTAAGGAATCTTGTTATCCTTGCTAAAGAAGGCGGCGACTTTGATCCTATTGATTGGGGTGATTTGAATATTTCAGAAGATCATGCTTATGCTATGATGGCAGCTCACGTACTACAAATGGAAAGAAATCACTTGACAGACGGCGCAATTATTGTTAAACTGTTAGTTGAGAACTTTGTACTAAACCTTAGATTGATGGGAAAACAATGAGAACTATTGTAGATAATATAGCAATGCTTACAAACACTCGTAGTGATGTATGCGTTGAAGCTGAATGCGATAATTTTAATGAAGGTAAGAGCTTTGATGCCTTCATTGCAACAAATAAAATTCCTATGCATTGGAATGGACGAATTTATGTAGGTAATGCACACGGTATGGAATTTACATCACCTGGACCTACAGTTAAACACATAAAGGATGGCAGATGAATAGTAAATATGATGGACCGCTAGTAAGTGCGTTCGAAACAGACCCAGAAGGGGTTGTTAAACAAGAACTAATTACATATCGAATCAAAGACGGCATGCTACGCAAAGAAACGACTTCGCGCAGATTTAATTCAGATCAAACTGACTGGCATGATTCACAGTCTACAGAACCTATGTTGGAGGTTAAATAATGCCTTTAGTACCTATGGTAGTCGAGCAAGAAGCTCGCGGAGAACGTTCATACGATATCTATTCGCGTTTGATGAAAGATAGAATCATCATGCTAAACGGTCCAGTAGAAGACAACATGGCTAACCTAATTGTAGCACAAATGTTGTTCTTAGAGTCAGACAATCCTGACAAAACAATTAACTTGTACATCAATTCACCAGGTGGCGCTGTAACAGCAGGACTAGCTATCTATGACACCATGCAGTACATCAAATGCGATGTGCGTACAATTGTAATGGGCCAAGCATGTTCAATGGGTAGTTTCCTAGCACAAGCAGGCACAGCAGGCAAGCGTGTAGTACTTCCTGAAGCACGTACAATGATTCATAGAGTATCAAGCGGTACACGAGGCACAAGCGGTTCAGTACACGTACAAGAACTTGAAATGGAAGATGCTATTCGTTCGTTCGAAGAGTCAAAGAAAGTCAACAAGCGTCTTACAGAACTTTATGTAAAGCACAATACTAAAGGCAAAACATATGAAGAACTATTTGAAACTATGAAGTTTGACACATTCCTTACAGCACAAGAAGCCGTAGAGTACGGACTTGCTGATAAAGTAGTGGAGAAACGATAATGGCAGAACCAGTAGATCCAAGTAAAAAACATTTTTATCTTAGTTTAGTTAAGAGTGCGGTACGTTTACTTGGTTGCATTGGGGCAGCCGGCACAGGTTCAGTAGTGTTATTAGCATTGTTCTTTGCTGTTGCAGAACTTATTGGAATCTGGGAAGAACTATGAGCCAATGGCACGGAGGAAAAGGCAGTGGTAGAAGAAAAGGTGCAGACGATGCAAAATACAGAGACAACTGGGACGCAATTTTCAGTAAGCGAGACAGTAGCAAGTCTAAAGGGGATCCCGACAAAAGCGGATCTAAAAAATCTACTGGATCAAAACGTACTAGTAGTTGACTTTACTAAACTCAACGGAGACAAGCGTGTAATGACTTGTACTCTACGTGAGGATATCAAACCTGCCGCAACTAAAACGGACACAATGAGTCAAAAGAAAGTTCGTGAGATATCTGATGCTGTTGTAAGT
>MDSX01100707.1_pt1 | contig 12303 bp, 10 predicted proteins | sample 811141 | NCBI WGS metagenome assembly MDSX01 (sample SAMN05326642, study PRJNA326480) | marine metagenome | isolation source: seawater | place: Atlantic Ocean: South East | collected 2010
AAATATGCACTAGCAGTTGGGGCTGTTTGTTCTGCCATTGGTATTGTCGTTGGTGTCGTCAATACGACAGGGCTAGGTTTTCGTCTAGGGTTTATGGTCACAGAAGTAGCTGTTAATTTGGGGGAAACAGTTTTGCCGCTGTTTTCGTGGTTTCCATTAGCTGACTTTAATCTTCAAGATTTGACACTGTTTATCTCATTAATAATGATTGCTGTAACCTGTATTTTTATGGGAGCGGGGTTACCTACTACAGCGCTTTACATCATGTTAGCTACTGTGGCTCAACCTGCTTTGGGTAACCTAGGTGTTCCACCGCTCGCATCACACCTATTTGTCTTATATTATGGGGTAATTTCCGAAATAACCCCACCCGTTTGCGCATCTGCATATGCTGCTGCAGGAATTGCAGGAGCTAATCCATTTAGAACTGGACTATCAGCATTCTCGTTGGGAATAGCGAAGCTAATGGTTCCTATGGTTTTTGTTTACTCCCCCGTTATGTTAATAGTCATAGAAGGATACTTCACATGGAGTTCATTCTTAAGCACCACAATTAGTTGTGCTGTCGGCGTGTTTATGGTTGCAACTGCGGTAGCAGGGTATTTCTTAACCGTTATGCCGGCCGGCATACGGATCGCCATGGCTCTTGCCGGGATATTACTTGTAGCACCAGGAATGAAAAGCGATATATACGCCGTTCTCGTATTTCTTCCGGTATTAATTCATCAGCTGATAACCAGGAAAAAGATTTAATAAATTTCCTTAAAGGACAAGCGCAGAAAATATGCTCTGCATAAAAAAGACTTTTCTGGAACACCTACAATTATTGTTACAATTTATGGTGTTGCAAAGAACTTTTTATTTTATAGCACTAAAGAATAATGACGCAACTGCAAGAGTATTTCTTCTTAGTTCTTCTAGCGCGAACGTTTATATCAGACCGTATCCCACTAGTTAATGGTAAATAGTTGACCAACTAAGATGTGGTAGAAGTTTCAAAATTGTTTTGTGGGTTTTATAGAGGTTTTTTTTATTCTAAGGTTAATATAATGGTCAATCTTGGAAAAGCCATTTAGAACTAAGGAAGTGCAAGATTAAAATGGGCCATGTTCGTCACGGCCCATTTTTGTTTTCAAATGAATACTATTGGGGAATAGTATAACGGTAGTACAGCGGACTCTGACTCCGTCGGTCCTGGTTCAAATTCAGGTTCCCCAACCAGCTATTTAACGCAACTAAATGGAATCGTCTTCTATACGTCAGCCTGGGTAATGAATTTGGTGTGAAGATAGGACTCTATCCCCTCCATCCCCCCTTCTTTTCCAAAACCTGAGTCACCTATACCTCCAAATGGCGTTTCTGGCATAGCCAACCCATGATGATTGATAGAGACCATTCCACTCGATAGCGCCGAACCAATAGCCCCAGCAGTCTTCGCTGATGTAGTGTAGGCATATGCTGCAAGTCCATATGGCAATCTATTAGCTTCTTGCACGACATCATCGAAGTTACTGAAGGGAGTGATCGGGGCGACCGGTCCAAACGGCTCCTCATTCATGATTCGAGAATTCAATGGCACATCAGTCAAAACTGTTGGCTCATAAAAATACCCTTTATTGCCCTTTCTTTGTCCGCCAGTTTTGACTTTTGCTCCTTTATCAACTGCATCTAATACAAACGACTCAATTGCATCAACACGTCTGTCATGAGCTAATGGTCCCATTGTAGTGCTAGTATCCAGACCATTACCTACAACCTGATTTTGGGATATTTTGGTGAACCCGTCCACAAATTGAGTATACAATGACTCATGCACAAGAAACCTTGTTGGCGAAACACACACCTGGCCTGCATTACGAAACTTATTCGCTGATAATATATTTAAAGCAGTATCAACATCAGCATCTTCAAATACAATAGCTGGAGAATGACCGCCAAGTTCCATAGTGACTAGTTTCATATGTTCGCCAGCTTTGGCTGCCAATTGTTTACCAACCGCAGTTGAACCAGTAAAAGTTACTTTTTTAATGATCGGATGCGGAATAAGATAGTCTGATATTTCTGCAGGAATACCAAAAACAAGATTAAGTACACCTGCCGGCAATCCAGCATCTTCAAATACTTTTACCAGTTCGGCACAGCAGGCAGGAGCCTCTTCAGGACCTTTAACAATGATGGAGCAGCCTGCTGCGATAGCAGCTGGAACTTTCTGCAAAATTTGATTTAAAGGGAAATTCCACGGGGTGAAGGCTGCGACAGGTCCAACTGGCTCTTTTACAGTAAATTGATAAACACCGTCCGACCGTGCTGGTATGACACGCCCATAGGCTCTACGTCCCTCCTCTGCCATCCAATCAATTCTATCTGCTCCCATCAATGTCTCGCCTTTTGCTTCCGCTAGCGGTTTGCCCTGTTCAGTAGTCATGACCTCGGCAATCATTGATGCTCTTTCACGCAATAAATCCGCTGCTTTTCGAAGTATTCTGTAACGATCTAATGGTGTGGTTTTTTTCCAGCTGGCAAATGCTTTATCTGCGGCTTCAAGCGCTTCATCTAAATCAGCGTGCTGTGCTCTCGCAACCTGCCCTATGACCTCTTCTGTTGCTGGGTTGATAACGTCCAGTGTATCTCCTGTAACTGCTGGCCTCCATTTTCCATCTATGTACAAATTTGTATTTGGGTATTCTATCGCCATAATAAATCATCCTAGGTTTTATAGTTATTCACGATTGCAGTTTTGTTCAGTCTTACAAATGAGAGCACCCTTAAGACCAAAATTTGTTTTTGAATAATGAGCAAATCTCTTGCCCCTCCTAAACGTGTTCTTCCACTTTAAAAATTCAATAGTCTGCGCGTAAATTCATTCATATATTCCAGCAGCCCCACAGCATACAGATTACTGCCGACCAACCAATAAATTGAAAAACTGGGTTTTGATAAAATTTTTCGGTCCCCCAGATTTGTTTCAAAGTCAAATAATTTGAGAACCCAACTAATCCAACACACAACAATATAAACCCAATCAAAAAAAATCCTGTTCTCTGAGACTTCTATGATTCGGTTCTGCTATGGCTTGTGAAAGTGTCGCTATTATAGCTGATACTATCAAACAACCAGCAGCGAGTACCTTTCCAATCATCACTGTAAACTCACTAAATTATTAATGCTGGTTAACTCAATAACAGATTGACCTTTCGATAATACTACGACTTAGTCGCATTTGCAACTTGTCATTGTTTATGCTAAATTAGATTAGATAATTTTTAAAATACAAATCGACTTAATGTATATTTTTAATGAGGAAAAAATGTCCCTAGAACTTCCAGATCTACCTTATGCCTATGACGCTTTAACACCATACATGTCCGCTGAAACTCTGCGACTTCATCACGATAAACACCATCTTGCTTACGTGAATAATGGCACGGCACTACTAGAAAAAAGTGAGCTAAAAAGTGAGACCCTTGAAAATATTATGCTAGCCTCTTTTGACAACGGAAATGTTGGGCCTTTATTCAATAATGTAGCCCAACATTGGAACCACATTAAATTCTGGGAATGGATGAAACCAAATGGTGGCGGCAATATTCCTGGTAACCTAGAGGCTAAATTAACTGCAGATTTTGGCAGTATTGAGGAATTTAAAACACAGTTTATCCAAACTGGGGTAACCCAGTTTGGATCTGGGTGGTGCTGGTTGATCCTGACTTCGAGTGGGAAACTATCTGTCACTAATACTCCTAATGCTATAAATCCAATTGCAAACGGCAGTGGGATACCAATTTTGGGCTGTGACGTGTGGGAACATTCCTATTACGTTGATTATCGAAATGTCCGGCCCGATTATGTTAAGGCCTTTATCGATAGTATGGTAAATTGGGAAAAAGTAGCGGAAATACTGGAACAAGCTTTATAACGAATTACACATTCAAAGGGAAAACTACCTTAGACAATTATCCAACGGTTTTTTTGTCACGCGGGTAAGAAGGCTCCTTGTTTCTTAAGGATAGTAGAATGTACATTGCACTGAACCGGTTTAAAATACTACCTGGCAAGGAGGCGCACTTCGAGAAAATATGGCGAGGTCGAGATTCAAAACTTGCCAGTGTACCTGGATTTAAAACATTCAACCTCATCCGAGGCGACTCAACCGGCGATTATACCCTTTACGCGTCGCATACAACTTGGCATTCAAAAGATGACTTTGTTGCGTGGACAAAGTCAGAATCCTTCCGTGAAGCCCATAAAAACGCTGGCAGCCACAATAACATCTATTCAGGTCACCCTATCTTTGAAGGATTTGAAATCATACTTTAAGAAAATACAAAGTACGGATTATTGCATATGGTATCCACACGATATAACGTCATTAGATTAATTTTATTTTTTTACCAAAATGGCTTACATGCAAGAAACAACTACCAACTTCAGAAAAAGCTTGGACGAGCTCTCAGCTTTATTGAATTCCAGCCAACGTCTTGCCATATTTACTGGCGCAGGAATATCCACGGAATCTGGAATCCCCGATTTTAGAAGCCCAGATGGGATTTGGACAACAATGGCTCCTATTCAATTCCAGGATTTCTTGGATAGCGAAGAAATGCGCCGTGAATCTTGGCGGCGGAAATTTGAAGTAGATAAAACAATAAGACGAGCAAAGCCAAACAACGGACATTATGCCGTCTCTGAGCTCGTAAACTCAAAAAAAGCAACCGCCGTCATCACACAAAATATTGACAACCTTCATCAGGAATCCGGAATAAACCCTGAACAGGTCATAGAGCTTCACGGTAATGGAACCTATGCCAAATGTCTAAATTGTGGAGCTCGTGAGGAGCTAATCGTAATTAAACAAACTTTCCTTGGTAGGGATGAGTTACCCGTCTGCGAATTTTGTGGTGGACACATTAAAACAGCTACTATCTCATTTGGACAATCAATGCCTGAACAGCCAGTCCGAAGGGCGCATGACGAGGCACTCACATGTGACCTTTTCTTAGTTATTGGATCATCACTTGTTGTATACCCTGCAGCTGATATTCCTATGATAGCAAAAAAAAATGGGGCAAAACTGGTCATATTGAATCGGGAGTCAACACCGCTCGACAACTATGCAGATTTAGTTATTAGTGAAGAAATCGGAGAGATATTACCTCTTTCTATTAAAAACAATTGATTTTGTTCGCGAATCATTTGTAATGAACGTGCGATCTAATTTAGAGGGATGCAAACAATGACCAACGAAATTCCAATAGAATTAACTCTTTTAATTTGGGCTGCTGCGCTTACTATACTGCAAATGCTTGTATCCGCCTTGGGATCCACTTCCCAAATAGGGCTAACTACGCTTGCTGGAAATAGAGATAATCTCCCTGAGACAACCGGCTGGGCATCTAGAGCTCAACGAGCACATAGAAATATGCTTGAAAGCATTACTGTCTTTGCAATTCTTGTGCTGTCAGCAAATGTTATGAGTATTTCAAATGATATGACCATTCTTGGTGCACAATTATTCTTCTGGGGCAGGGTAGCGTTCTCTATAATCTACCTTGCGGGAATTCCCTGGATACGGACAGCGGCGTGGGGCGTTTCCTTAGTCGGTCTTATTTTAATTTTCTTACAACTTATCTAATACTATTCCCCGATTAACCCTCCCCTTTTGCCTCAGCCAACTCTAGTATTTGTTTCTTTGGCAAGGGAGGGATATAACCAGATTTTTTTTTAGTTCTCTTTCAGAAACTTCTACCGAGCCTAAAACTCAAACGTTGTGACAGAAAAGCTGAAAGCGTAAACATAAAACTACAAAGTATGTACGACCAATAATACGAACCTGTAAGATCGTGAATTAACCCACTGAAAAATACGCCGACTGCTGCAAAAATACCTATTATAGCAAGAACGCTTCCCATAAGCGCTCCAGCTGCGTCAAGCCCAAATAATTTTATACTTATAGTTGTCAATTGTGTGCCCGAGCCACCGAAACCGATTCCCACCAATATAAACATCAGAAAAATACTTATTAACCCAGTAGCAAAAACCAGATGAAATACCGCAAGACCAGCTAAAATTAATCCAATTTGATAGACTTTAAGTTCCCCAATGGCATCTCCAGCAATACCCATGCCTATACGCCCAATCCCGTTACCAAGAGCAAATGCAACAACGACTGCTGCGGAAACTCCGTAATCAAAACCTTTCTCAAGCACAAATGGCGCCAACGTCACAGTCGCTATGGCTCCAGCAAACCACCATAGTCCAAAGGTGCTTATCATTTTCCAAAAAACAACATTTTTTAAAATTTTTAAAAGGTTTTTATTGGGAGACATGTTTATACCGTCTTCTGCTGCACCTAGAGAAATCGGATTCCTCTTAATAAGGTAATATTTCCCTGATACCCTATATTTTGAACTAAACCAACAGTACAAATTCGTTGTAGGGTCTTTAGTGAGAAATAGTGCAGCGCTAACGATCAGTGCACCAGAAATTATTCCAAGCCACTTATACGCTAAACGCCAACCCAATTCTTGAATTAAGTACTCAGTTAGCGGTGCATAAAATAATGTCCCGATTCCTCCACCAATCGAACCAATTCCAATAGCCAAGCCACGTTGTTTTTCAAACCATCGCGAAATTGTGGCTACTAGTGGAGCCCAAGCGCCACCCATCCCTATTGCGGTTATCCCTCCATATAAAGCATAAAGATGCCAGGGTTCAGATATATAAAGACCTAAATAAGTACCCCCACCAACAAAAAAACCAGCCACTATCATAGTTATTCGTGGGCCAAACCGATCAGCACACCATCCCATACGGAGGGCAAATACACCGTACATTATAAGGCCAAGCGACACTGATCCTGAAACTAATGAGTTACTCCAACCAAATTCATTAATGATATGAGTATAAAATAATGTTACAGAAAAATAAGTTCCATATCCTGTTATACTAATTGTGAAACAGGCAAATACTATTACCCACCTATAATACATAAGCATTTATTTCTCATATAGTGGAATTTAAGCTATCAACTTTAACCATTCATCCTCTGTTAAAATTGTAATACCAAGTTTTTCCGCTTTGGTTGCTTTTGATCCAGCTTCCCCGCCAACAACAACAAAGTCTGTCTTACTTGATACTGACCCTACTACTTTTGCCCCCAGGCTTTCTGCCAAGGACTTAGCTTCTCCTCGACCCATTTTCTCAAGTGTTCCAGTAAAAACGATTGTCTTTCCAGTCAGCGCAGTTCGCTCAACATTTATAAGCTCTCCATCAAGAATCTTAAGTTCGCTCTCCAAATCAGAAAGTATCCGTTGATTGATTTCATCTCCAAAAAAGTCAATCAGGTCATGAGCTACACTCTCCCCAACCTGATCAATATTTAATAGCTCGGCATACTCCAATGACTTTTTATCTCTAGCCTTTTCTAATACTGCGCGTAACGAAGTTAACGTCTGGTAATTTATAGCAATTAAACGAGCAGTCGCCTGACCAACTTGAGGGATACCAAGCCCATAGATTAATCGTTCTAATTTTATAGTACGACTTTTTTCAATTGCATTTAAAATATTTTCTACCGATCGCTTACCTAAACCATTTTTTTTCTCTAGAGCTACCCTGTGACGTTTTAATCTAAAAATATCCCCTGGGCTTGAGATAAAACTATCACCCCATAATAAATATATTTGCTTTTCTCCCAATCCCTCTATGTCGAAAGCATTTCGCGACACAAAATGCTTAAGACTTTCTATTACCTGATCCCTGCATGTTAAACCGGCAACACAACGCCGAGCGACTTCCCCTTCTAGCCGTTTAGTCTCATTCCCACAGCTAGGGCACTTAATAGGAAAAGTATACGGTTTACTTAATTGGGACCGTTTTTGAAGAACCACTTCAACAACCTGTGGTATTACATCACCAGCTCTTTGAATGACAACCGTGTCACCTATGCGAATATCCTTACGGTTGATTTCATCTTCGTTATGCAGAGAAGCGTTAGAGACAACTACTCCTCCTACATTAATCGGTCTTAACCTAGCAACGGGTGTAAGAACGCCAGTTCTACCTATCTGAATATCAATCGCTTCAAGTATTGTTTCCGTTCGTTCTGCAGGAAACTTATGTGCTATAGCCCAACGCGGTGCCCTACTAATCGTACCTAAACGTTTTTGTAGATCTAGTCTATTAACTTTATAAACCACCCCATCAATATCATAGGATAAACCTGGTCGTTGCTCTTCTATTTCATGGTAATGCCTTAAAAGGTCTTCCGCTGAACTACAGAGCTTGGTTAGGGGATTTATTTTAAAGCCCCAATTTGACAACATTCCAAAGAATTGTATTTGGGTAACTGCGCGAAGCTCCGAAATTTCTCCCCACGTGTAGGCGAAAAAGTTCAGGTTTCTAGTCGCAGTAACTGTTGGATCAAGTTGCCTCAATGACCCTGCAGCCGCATTTCTCGGGTTGGCAAACACTTTAGAATTCGAGATAGTTTGGGCAGCGTTTAGTTCAGTGAATGCTACTTTAGTCATATATATCTCCCCCCTTATTTCCAAGGTAGTAGGAAAGCCTTTTTTAAGGCGTGACGGAATATCGTTGATAGTCCTTAAATTGTCTGTGATATCTTCCCCAACTGCTCCGTCTCCTCGTGTTGCTCCTTTAACGAAGAGCCCATTTCTATATATCAATGACGCTGATACTCCATCGATTTTAGGTTCCGCAACTACTTCAATATTTTGTTCGGCATCTAATGCTAAAAACTTCTTCACTCGTCCAAGGAAGTCCGTAACGTCGGTATCATTGAAGGCATTAGCGAGTGACAACATTGGATGGCTATGTATCACTTTTGAGAAGCCAGGTGATGGGGTGGCTCCTACTTGCCCCAGGACCGGGGATAACTTTTTCAAGCCAGGAAACTGAAGCACTAGTGCCTCTAATCTCTGTCTTAAACTATCATAATTGAAGTCATCAATTTTTGGCGCATCATGTCGATAGTACATCTCATCGTGGGCATCTATTTCTTGATTTAATGCGATCACCTCGCTTTCTGCCTCAAAAATATTAAACTCTGTAATCGGTTTCGCTCTGTATCTTGAAGTCACTGGTATTCCATTCAACCTTCTAATAATTTCAGTGATGCTGCACGCGCCTCTTTAGTGATCGTCTCTCCGGCCAGCATTCGAGCTACCTCCTCTACACGTTCTGCCTTTTTAAGTTCCCTGGCAGCCGTTCGTTGATATCCTTTATGTTCCTCCTTGAGAATTTTCCAATGACAGTGCCCTCTTGCCGCCACTTGCGGCGAATGCGTTACAACAAGCACTTGAAGTCCATGCCCCAATTTGTTTAACTGTTCACCGACTGCGGCGGCAACTGCCCCACCTACCCCAGCGTCAACTTCATCAAAAATTAAAGTGGGTAGAGTATTAACTGCAGACAGTGTGACCCTAAGCGCCAGCAACAACCGCGACAGTTCTCCACCCGACGCAATTTTTTCCAAAGGACCTAAAGGCATGCCAGGATTAGTTGCTATTTGAAATGCTATCTTATCCCAACCATCAGCACCCCAATGGCCCTCATCAACCGTATCAATAGTGGTTTGAAATTTTGAACGTTCCATTTTTAATGGTTCTAATTCCGATATAATTGCCCCGTTCAAACGAATGCCTGCCTCCCGTCTACTAGTAGATAAAAGAGAAGCCTTCTTTGCAAAGTTAGAGCGTGCCTCATCACACATCCTCTGCAGTTTCCCTAGCTCCGATCCACCACTCTTAATTGCTTTTAGTTGATTCGCTAGATCCAAATGCAACGCAGTTAACTCATCTGGTGTCACATTATATTTTCTGGCTACTGATCTAACGCGACTCAACCTGTCATCAATTTCTTCAAGACGACCCGAGTCCATTTCAATATCTGATGCGAGCCTTGCCAGAATTAACTCAGTTTCCGCTAGTTCGGCAGCTGCTCTTTCCAGTGGATCCAGCTCCTTAATAATCCGCTCACTAACTGGGTCTAGCACTCTTTGTGCATTCCCCACCAGTGATACAGCGCCGTTATCACCACCTATCAATTGCAGAGCATTATTCAACGAGTTAATTATTTTTTCTGCATTTATTAATTCCAAACGTTTTTCGAGTAATTGTGTTTCTTCGCCATCGATAATGTTTAGTTCATCTAATTCGTTTACTGCGACTTCTAAGAATATTTTTTGATTTTCGCTTTTATCTATTTGCTCTTTCGCTTCCCTCAAGTTAGAGGCCGCCTCAGATAAATTAAAGTAGGCCGTTGCCACTTCTGTTTGTAAAACGGGATGATTTGCAAACATATCCAAGAAATGTTGATGGCTCTTTGGATTCAACAAACCTTGTGCATCAAATTGACCTTGAATTTCTATAAGTGAGTCACCTAGTTCACGTAAAATATTTGCCGTTACAGGTTGATCGTTTATAAAAGCTCTACTTCTTCCATCGTTTCCTATAGTCCTTCGAAGATATAGCAGCCCATCTCCGAGATCCTCACGATTTAGACCAGTTTTTTCAAAGAAGCTATTAAGAAATTCAAGGTTTTGAATCTCAAAAGTCGCCGTAACACTGGCTTGCGGAGCCCCATGTCGCCGCATGGAAGTATCTACACGCCCACCAAGCGCCAATCCCAAGGCATCCAGTAGTATAGATTTCCCAGCTCCGGTTTCACCTGTCAAAACTGTAAGACCTCTTGAGAAGGAAATATCCAAATGATCAATTAAAACTACATCACGAATGGATAACCCACAAAGCATAACGTTCTCAAAAAATCCATAAACCGAAACCAAGTAAGCCAGTCTTTTTGCTTGGGTTATCTTTTCGAGTTCCCCCCGAGATCAGCTTATAGCTGTCTTGGTACCAAGTGCTTCCCGGATAATTATGCCCCAAAACGGCTGCCGTTTTGGCTGCCTCTTCTGTTAGACCTACGGCCAGATAAGACTCAGTGAGGCGGTGTAATGCTTCTGGCACCTGCTCGGTTGTATCAAAATTCCGTATGACTGTTCTAAATCTATTTATAGCCGCCAAATACTGGGAACGTTTCATGTAAAACCGGCCAATTTTCATTTCTTTACCGGCGAGATGGTTTCGCGTTAAATCGATTTTTAAACCTGCATCTCTTGCATAATTACTATCTGGAAACCGTTTAATTATCTCATTGAAAGTCTCAAGCGCTTTCCTTGTAATTTCCTGATCCCTACCAACATCAATAATTCGTTCATAAAAACTTAATCCCTTCAGATAGTAGGCATAGTCTGTGTTTTTATTACTTGGATTGAGTTGGATAAACCGATCAAGGGCATTTACCGCTTCATCATACTGATTACTTTGATATAGGGAGTAGGCTGCCATCAACTGAGCTTGCGTAGCCCATACTGAATATGGGTGCTGTCTTTCTACTTCATCAAACAATGGTGCCGCAGTTCGGTATTTTCCTGCAGCGGCACTATCCATCGCTTTATTATAAAGAAACTCAACTGATTCATCTATATACTCAGCCTTGTTGTTAGAGGCACTACAACCAAAAGCCATGCCTATTAATAGAAATACAGCCAACAAGCGAAAATAAACTGCCATAATATAATTCATCTTACCTAAATTTAATAATTCTTAAAACTTACTGATATCCATTAACCAAAAAGTAATTTTTCCAAGGTACACCATAACTGTTATACTGGGTTTTACAGGCCAAGTCATCGCTTCAATTCTAACTCACCACTTTCTTGTACTTTAAATGTTCAATTGTATCCACGTCTAATCCGAGCCAATCTCTCAGTACCTGCCCCGTATGTTCTCCAATACTTGGCTCAAACACAATACTCGGATCGGGACTCTCATGAAACTTAATAGGGCTTGTTGGAAGCACCACATCTCCCATTATTGGGTGCTGAACTTTATGTAGCATACCTCGCTGATGCATGTGTACATCATCAGTCACTTCCTCCAAATCCCGAACTGGCGCAGCAGGAACCCGACATTCTTTCAACATCAACGCGGCCTTTTTCTTTGTAATCGTTTTGGTCCAGCCTTCCACTAACCCATCAATAATATCCTCATTATTTGCCCTCAGTGCCTGAGTAGCAAAACGGGGGTCATCTTTCAAATCTGAACGGCCTAATATACCTAATAAGTTTTTCCAGTGTGCATCCTTGACGCAAATAATAGCAATAAACCCGTCTTTAGTCGCATAAACATTATAGGGGGCTGACCCTTGAGTGGGGTGTTTATTTCCCCGCCTTTCCGGTTGCTTCCAGTTATTACGATGCAAACTAGCAATATTTGAAGTAAG
>MDSX01101687.1_pt1 | contig 12302 bp, 15 predicted proteins | sample 811141 | NCBI WGS metagenome assembly MDSX01 (sample SAMN05326642, study PRJNA326480) | marine metagenome | isolation source: seawater | place: Atlantic Ocean: South East | collected 2010
CAACAAATAAAGAAGGAAGGAAAAAGAAAGGAGTATGGGGAAGGATGAAAGATGACATAAACGAAAGCAAAAAAAAACAACTTGAAATGACAAAGAAAAAATATTGGAAAGACGGGAAGAATCCTTATGCAAAAGCAAATGCAACAATAGGTACAAAGCCTATCATGCCATGGATGAAAAAAAATAATTAATTATGCCAGCACCGTGGGTAACAAAAATATTTGGAGGTCTTCTTGGCAATGCTGATAAGATCATTGATGAGGTAGTCACTTCTAAAGAAGAGAAGATGACCCTTAAAAATGCTATGCAACAAATGCTTCTTGATAGTGAGGCTATTATACAGGAAAATGTAACAGAGCGTTGGAAAGCAGACATGAATTCTGATTCATGGTTATCTAAAAATGTTAGACCTATGGTTTTAATTTTTTTAGTTTTATGTACAATGCTTTTAGTATTTATTGATGCGGGTTTTATTGACTTTAAAGTTGAAGATAAATGGATTAACTTGTTAGAAATTACATTGCTTACAGTGATTGGCGCTTACTTTGGCGGAAGATCAATTGAAAAAGTTAAAAACACAAACCTTAAAGTAGAAAAAGAAAAAAAACGGAGAGGACTTTTCAAAAAGAAAGAAAATTGATGTGTAATGAAAGAAATACCTTTTATAGAGATAGTATTACATTGGCCTCATGATAGGTTTGCTTTAGGTTGGGAATACATGCAAGCAGATGAAAAATATGAATATAGAACTTTAAAGTTATATCTATCAATAATAACAATGACAATAAACTTTTAATTATGAAATATGACAATAAAGGAGGTTCAAAAGGAGCATTAAAGTATTTTAATGATCAATATGAGTTAAAAAGAATGCAAGCTGCAGGTGAATATCCTACTCCAGTGACTATAGGTCCACGCAAGCTATCTGATGAAGAAAAATTATTTATTCACGATGAGAAAGCAAAAAAAATACTTCAAAAAGAAAAAGGTAAAACAGAAATAAAAAAAGAAAAAGAAGTCTTTGTAAACGGAAGAAAGTACATTAAAAGAAAGTATAAAAAACCTAAGAAAAAAAAGCCTTCCTATACACAGAAGTCTAAGAATCCTAGATTTTTATAATTAAAATAAAAGATATGACATATAAAAAAAATTATAAACGTGGAGGGGCTACTTCTTTGCTATCTTCATTAGAAGGTAGATTAGACATGACTATGCCTGGTGCAACTAATAATCAACATATGAAAGGAAAAGGTTGTGGATGCGGAAAGAAAAAAATGAATATGGGAGGTACAGTTCCTTCTGCAAATACTTATTCAAGTAAAAAATAAAGATATGAGCACAATTCTACAAGACATGATGGGCCTACTTAAACGTAAAAAAAAGGCTACACCTACAAATGATGATTTTATAGTAGCTGTTAAATATAAAACAGTACAAGATCGTTTAAAACCTAATCCAGAATTTGAAGAAAAATTAATTAAATTAAAAGAATTAAAAGATTTTATAGGGGGCGGATCAACAAGTACAGTAATCTTAGCAGATAATCCAACAATAACTTGGAACTATCTATTAGGCTATAATGCTCAAATAACACTAAATGGAAGTAGAACCTTATTAGAACCGGTAAATACTTCTGATGGTGATTATGGAACTTTAATTATTGTTCAAGGTGGTGCCGGTAGTCACACATTAACACTTCCTGCTTCATTTAAAGTTGTTAATGGCGGTGCTGGTGCAATAACACTTTCAACTGCACCTGGATCAATTGATTCTATTTCTTGGGTAAAAAGAGGGAGTGATTTTCTTGTAACTTTAGGATTGAATTTTAGCTAGTGAACAGTCCAATCATAGCATATCGCGCCAATATGGGTGTTCAAACAACCGCACCTTTTCTTAATACCTATTCACTAGAATTTGATGGAACGGATAATTATGTAGGTTGTGGAGATAGTGATGATTTTAGCTTTGGCAATGGTGCAACAGATTCTCCATTTAGTATTAGTGCTTGGATAAATATGGATGATTCTTCAAAGTTTAGAATTGCTAGTAAAAACACCAGTACAACCAAAGAGTATATTTTTACGACAAGTGGGACTAAACTACTTAGCTTTGTTCTGTATGACAATAGCACCGGAGGTCGTATACAGAGAAAATATAATACTGTTTTAACAAGCTATGAAGGACAATGGATAAATGTTACGGCTACTTATGACGGCTCTTCTTCATCTTCTGGTATTAAGCTTTACTTAAACGGGGCTAGAGTAGATGATATTGATGGTAATGCAGGGTCTTATGTCGCAATGGAAAACACAACACAACCATTTGAAATAGGTAGAAATGACCTAACATCATTTGCCAACGGAAAGATTGATGAGGTTTCAGTTTTTAATTCCGAACTTTCAGCAAGTGATATTACAGACATCTACAACAGTGGCACACCAACAGATTTAACAAGCCTTTCTCCTATTGCTTGGTACAGAATGGGAGATAACGGTTCTTGGAAGTCCCCACAATGGTTACTACCTAATAATGAGAACAAAGACAAAGTATCGAATTATTCATTTGAGTTTGACGGGAATGATGATTACATAGATATAGGGAATGAAATTAACTTTGAATATAATGACGCTTTTAGTTATTCTTTTTGGGTTAATCCAAATGTGGTAGGTGGAGTAAATTATTTATACAGTAAATACCATAGTAGTGGTAGAGGTATTTTAATATATTATAATAGTAATGGTGCATCAACCCCCGCTGCGATATCACTTGGTCTTTTCAATACAAATGGCGGCAGTATTTCAACAAGAAAAAGAATAACTACAGCAACTGGAAACATACTTACTAAAGGTGTGTGGAATAATATAGTTATTACCTATGACGGTAGTGGATTAGGGAGTGGTATAAAACTTTATAAAAATGGAGTAGGTCAGACTGTAACAGTAACACAAGATAACTTACAAAACAGTACTATTTTAAATAGTTCAAACTCCTATTTAGGTGCTTTTAATGGAACAGGTAGTTTTCTTGCAGGAAAGCTAGACGAATTTACAATTTTTAATACAGAACTTTCTAGCGCAGATGCCTTATCTATTTATGGAGTAGGACAACCAACAGACTTAACAGACCTTTCTCCAATAGCTTGGTATAGAATGGGAGAAGAAGCTAACTTCACAAGTAATTGGCTAGTTGACAATTCAGCATTAAGTAATTATAGTAAAAGGAGTTTTTATTTTGACGGAACAGACCAATACTTAAATAGTGGGGCTTTATCAACACTTGCTAATGCTTCAAGTTTTTCAATTTCTTTATGGGTTAAAAGAGGGACAACTGCGGGTAATTACAGAAGGGTTTGTGGGAAATATGCTTCTGCTTCGGATAATATCCTTATAGGGGTTCGACCAACAACTATATTTCCTAGATTTTATGTGACTAACGGAGGGGTTACATCATACGTTACTGCAAATGTTGGGTTAACTTTTAACACTTGGCAGAATCTTGTAGTTGTATTTGATGGTAGTTTGACTGGGAATCAAAATAGAGCAAAAATATATTTAGACGGAAATAATATAACTGCAACAGATGTGGGAACTATTCCAGCAACAACATCTGCTGATGTTACGGATTTTTACTTTGGAAAAGCTAATGGTTTGGGTGTATTTTACTGGTTAGGAAATCAAGATGAAGTAGGAATATTCAACTATCCATTAACACCAACTCAAGTAACTTCTGTTTATAATGGTGGAGTACCCGATGATTTAATGGATACCGTAGGTCTTACACCACCAACTAATAATTACAGAATGGGCGAAGATGCTTCATTCAATGGAACTAATTGGACAGTACCCGATAATGTAGGGACTAACGATGGTACATCTGTAAATATGGGTGTAGATGATTTAGTTGGCGAAGCACCGAATTATAGTGGTGGTGGTATTTCAAGCGGAATGGATATTTTTAGTAGAGTAGGTGAAGCACCAAATTCAGATAACAATGCTTTATCCATTAATATGAAAAGAGAAGATAGAATAGAAGATACACCATAAAATTACAATAAATATAAATTTTAACATATTTATAATAAAGACAAAAAAATGCATAATACAAGAACATACGCAGTGATTAATTTAACAGACGTTGGATTAATCGATTTTTCTCAAGTAGGAGAAACTTCACCATCCACAATTAGAAAGTCATTAGACGATACCCAATTTGTCATTAAATGGCAAGAAGGTTATATACCAACATTTATAACAGATTCCTCAGTAGTTCCTGTTGGAACTTATGACCATCATGCGATTTTAGAATTAATGGCAACTTCAGCTTGGAGTTCACCTATTGAAGAAATAGTTTAATAGTTATGAGTGGGGTAGTAGGACCTAGATTACCAAAATATATAAACACTTATTCAATGGATTTTGATGGAGTGGACGATTATGTTAATTTAGGTAATGATAACTCTTTAGATATATTTGGTGGTGATTTTACTATTTCACTATGGGCAAAGTGGGGTAACCAATTATCCAATTCAAACGGACTTGTTAATTTTGGTGGTTCAACAAATAAAGCTCTAGTTAGCTTAGGGTTTGGAACCGAATATGGAAAAATAAGTTTTGGTATTGGAAACAGCACGACTTTAGGTATATTATATGATATGGGTTCTGGTTATAATGATAACCAATGGCATAGTATTATTTGTAAAATAACTAGTGGTGTCAGAGCAGTATATGTAGATGGTATTGATATCACAAACGTATCCAATGGAGTAATCTTTGTTGAAAATAACAACACCATAGGAGCTAGGTCAGTAGGTGGGCAAAACAGACACTTTAATGGAAGTATTGATGAAGTAAGCCTCTACGATAAGGCATTAACTTTCGAAGAAATTTCCAATATTTCAACAGCACCAAAAGACTTAACAAGTCTTAACCCTCTATTATGGTACAGAATGGGAGACAACGGTGCTTACAAATCTCCACAATGGTTACTACCTTCAAATGAGAACAAGGACAAATTATCGAATTATAGTTTTGAACTAGATGGGATTGATGACTATGTTAATTGTGGTAATGCAAGTGATTTTGATTTTGATGCTGATGATGCTTTTAGTATTTCCGTTTGGTTTAAAAGAGAGTCAAATGTAAATGCAGTAGCTGTAGTAGACAAGTCATTGGGGGCTCCTAACTATAGCGGTTATATGTTTTTTATTTACAATAATAAGGTGTACTTTAGAATAAGACAAAACTCATCTTTACAACATCAAATAAATAACAATAATACACATCCGTTTAACACTTGGGTGCATTATGTTGTTACTTATGATGGATCAAGAGCAGGCTCCGCAGGTGGGTTAAATATATATCAGGATGGAGCACTACAGACTAGTGTAACAAGGACGGGCAATTTTGCAACTGGCACAGCGCAAACAAGTGCAGATTTCTCAATAGGTTCTCAAGATTCTACATTAAGCCTTAACTTTATCGGTGGTATTGACGAGCCTAGCGTTTTTAATTCTGAACTTTCTGCAAGTCAAATAAATGACATCTACAACGGTGGAGAACCAACTACAATAAGCGGAGCAGTAGCACACTATAAAATGGGTGAAGAAGCTACATTTAGTGGAGGAGTTTGGACTGTACCCGACCAAATAGGAACTAACGATGGAACATCTAATGCAATGACAATAGAGGACAGAGTTGGAAGCGCACCAAGTTCAGAAAACAATGCGGTAACAATTAACATGGATTTAATTGACAGAGTAGAAGATACACCTTAATATATTCAGTAGAGACTTAATTACTTATTTTGGTTCTTGTTGTATGGGTTGTCTGATTTCTTTTTAAATACTGATGTTCCCACGTAATTTTTATTCATTTTAATTAATTCTACATATTTATTAATATAATAACATTTAATCTACTGGATAGGGAAAGTAATTAAAGAATGAACGAATTTATAATTAAAAATGGGTTTATCTCCAAAGGGGATTCTATAGTTAATGGAGCCATTTCTGGTTACACATTAAATCTTACAACAATACCATCAAACGATAATTCTCAAACACAAGTATTAGTTAGGAATTCTACCAATGGTTTAATAGAATATAGAGATGCGTCATCATTAAGTGGTGGGTCAGGAACCAACACATTTACAACTGGTTTCACATACAACGATAATAACACATTTACTATATCAGATAACGATGGTACAGCGTTTACTGCAACTATTAATCAAGTTAGTGGTTTAACAGTTAATGGTAGTTTAACTGCCACAACACTTAACATAACTACAATAGGTGGGACAACACCAGTTACTAATTTAGGTATAGACACTAACGGAAATATTGTTAGTGGAACAACAGGCGTTAGTGATTCTAATAAAATATTTAGCTGGTTTATGAATGTTTCGTAGTTATGGGTTTAAGTTTAATAAAAGGTAATAGTGGTTTTATCGGAATAGATAAACGAGGTGAAGTAGCTAGTACTGGAACTACAGGTAGTGTATCTGTACGTAAACATTATCTTGAAAGAAAACGAGGTAATTTCGAACCTATTGGACCTAAGACTAATATTTTATTTGAGGATGATTTTGTTACAGGTGATTTAACCAAATGGACTATATATAATGGTAGTGAACCTAGTCAGTGGGAAGTTAATACATCATCAGCTTGTCTTAATGATAGTGGAACACCACAAACAATTCCTTCTGGAAGTACATATGCAGCTTTTATTTCTAATGATGGTGGAGTGTCTAATGATTATTCTAACAGTACTGATGTACATATGGTTTTTGAATTTACAATACCATCGGATATAACAGTATTAAGTCTAACACTTGAATTTGATTGGATGTGTTTTGGTGAAAGAAGTGCAGCTACTGGTAATTATGATTATGGTTATGTAAATTATATGAATTCTTTTACACCATCCGCTGGTGTAGAATATACAACAAATACGACAGCTAGAGAAAGAATAATTGGTACCAATACATCACTAAATACAGATAGTGGTAAATTCACTGGTGATGGTACCTCTAGTAGAAATAATAGTGCTAGTGGTGGTTTTGTTTATGAAAATATTACTATAGATAGTAGTGAAATAACACAAAGTGGTTTATGGTGTGATAATGATTGTACTAGACAAATAATGTTTAGTTGGGCATCCGATAGTAGTATTATTGATAATCCAGGGTGGACAATTGCTAATGTAAAATTAACATATAATTTATAATGAGTATTAGGGGAAATAGTGGATTTATAGATACTGATAAGAGATTTGGTTCATCTAGTGGCGACACTAAGGGTATGATTGCTAGAGAACAACACTTCTTAGAGAGAACACAAGGTAGGTTTCCTGGTGAGTTATTACCCACACCACCTACTGTATGGTATGATTCAAATTCATCGTATATAACAACACAAGGTAGTCCCGTTCGTGTAGATCAATGGGATGATAGAACGAGTAATAATATAAACGCCACAGGGATTGGTGGGACTAATGATCCCTTATACAATACAACAGATTCTAATTTTAATGGTTTACCTTCTGTTAAGTTTGAGAATGATGATTACTTAGAAAGTTCAGATGATTCCTTACTGGATTCTACTGATGGTTTTGTCGTCTATGTGGTAACTAAAGTAGATTCTTTTCCATCAACATTTAGTTTTCTATTAGGTTTTACGAATGGTACTTCTTGGACAGAGGGTTGGGGCATGTATTATTATGCCGGTACTTGGAGATGGTTTGTTAATGATTGGAATACCGCATCTCAAAGGGTTGAAATGGGGAGTTGGTCTGATTTTACAAATACACATATTTTTAAGTTTAAATATGATAGAACAAATATATCTGGTGAAATAATTGGACCTTCTGCAGTTTCTGAAGTTACAACAGCTTATACAAGCGCACTTCAAATACCCGCTAGTGAAGGCATAACTTTTGCTTATGGTGGAAGTAGTGCATATGACTCTAACGCAACTTTTGGTGAAGTGTTATTTTATAATACCCCACTTTCGTCTGATGAAGAATTACAGTCAGAAATCTACTTAAAAGATAAATATAATATAAGTTAAAATAAAAATTATGAGTTATTTAAAAATAGGGAAATATTATGGAGGTAATCCAAACTCACCAACATATCAAATTAAAGAAGTTTTAGACGCTGACTACTTAGATATAAGTAATGTTACACACTGGTTTACTTTACAAGAAGAATTGGGTAAGGATTACTTATTTTGTAGAGATGGTGCTATTGGATTTATAAATGGAACAACAGGTTTTAGCGGTTTAACACAGTCAGACAAAGAATACTCAGCACAAAACTTTTGTATATCAAAAACAGATAGAGATACGATTTATACTGATAATGAACAAGAAGGGTTTTGGGGTATATTTGTTTATAAATCTAAAGAATGTAGAAGTTTAAGGTGGGATTCTGCCAAATCTTTCGTTTCTTATAGGTTATCTATATTTGATTCTAGTGATTTAGCAGTATCAACTTTATATCTTAATCAAAGATACGTTGAGTATGGTATTGAGTCTATAAATGAAGATGGTCAAGATGGTTTATTTGATTGGTTAAAAAATGAAGGTAACTTCATTAACAACGGTTTCACACAAAAAGTTTATTATAGTGAAGAATTAAAAATAGGTATATTAAACAAATTTAATAATGTTTAATATTTATAAATAAAAAGATATGGAATATTTAAATACAGGTAGTCACTTAAGTACAGGTTCAACAACAGTACTCAGTGCTTCAACAACAACAAAATACTTAATTAAGACAATTCACGCAACTAATGTGTTTAGTGCGGACACTTCTTTAAATCTATCTTGGGTTGATAATAGTAGTTCTCAAACTTATTACTTAGGTTATGATATCGTGATACCACAAGCATCTTCTTTTCAAGCGTTAGACGGTACATTTACTATGGATAATTTAGATAGTATTCAAGCTAGTTGTGGTAATGTTGACGCTATAGATTTATCTATATCTTATATGGAAATAAATAATAGTGAGGGGTAAAAAAATACCTATTATGTATTATTTTTAATTAACCTCATCACCATAGATGTCTTTTTTAATTATACATCTTTCTTTTATGAGTTTTTCCACGTAAGCAAACATTTTTAACCCATTCTTTTCACAATATTCTTTTAATAGTTTATGTGTTTGTGGGGTTATTTTTATATTTTTATCCCTTTTCATTACTATAAATATAGGAGTATGACAAAAGTATGATAAAAAACATACCCTTTTTCATTGTTTACCAACAAAAATAACTTTTTCGAAAAAAGTAGCATATTTATAAATAAAAGAAATTAATAATAATACAATTAAAAAATAAATTAAATGGCATCAACAGACAGAATTTTTGTTAGTCCAGGTGTATTCACATCAGAAAAGGACTTAACATTCGTAACTAGACAAGTCGGAGTTACAACATTGGGATTGTTAGGGGAAACACCTAAAGGACCAGCGTTTGAACCAGTCTTTATTTCTAATTATGATGAGTTCGTTAGTTATTTTGGAGGACTTAACTCAGAAAAGTTTAAAGAGAACGGTTTTCAGAAATACGAACTTAATTACATTGCAAAATCATTTTTGACTCAAACAAATCAATTATACGTAAGTAGAGTTTTAGGTTTATCAGGATATGACGCAGGAAACGCTTGGTCAATAACATTGGATGCGGCACACGATCCGTCTACTGAAATTATCACCAATACAGATCCAGCTGCTGGTATATTAACATATTCTGCAACAAGTGCGGGTACACCACTTACTATGACTTTTGACGATCCTCTTTTACAGGCATTGTATGATGGTGGTGAGATATCTTCGTCTTTTAGTTCTATTGGTTTACTTAATACCGGACAAACAATTTCAATATCGTCTCCAGCATATATAAAAGATGAAACAGCTTGTACTTTTAGTGGTGCAACGTTTGACTTAGAAATAACTGAAACAGGAAGTGGATCAACTGTAGACTTTGTTACTGGAACAACTTCAGGTACTGTAGTAACATACACCGCTAGTTGTTATAGTGATATTGATGGGAGTGTGATTGCAACACTTAGATCAAGAGGTTCTTATAATTCTGATGAAGAATTAATATATGATGTTACAGGTGCTACTGACGTAGTTATGGCTAACACAACAAGTTTACCTACAGATCCTTTAGCGTCGTTTTCAATTAGTGGTACATCAAGTAATGGAACTTCAATAGATTACGATGTGTCTATGGATAAAACTTCTAAAAATTACTTAACTAAAGTATTTGGTAGTTCAACACAAGATAAAGAGACTGAATTATTTGTAGAAGAAATTTATGGAAACGTATTAGAAGATTTAATAACTTCTGAGAAAGTAAGAGGTTTAGACACTACTTTTGTATCCATATCTGCCGATAGTGCAAATAATTTAAACGATTATAAAGAAAAATGGTTATCAGCTTATTCACCTTGGGTTTTATCTGAACTTAAAGGTACTGGTGCCGGTTCTACATTACAAAGACTTTTTAGATTTATTACAATATCTGATGGTAACGCAGCAAATAAAGATATTAAATTTTCAATCATAAACATTAAACCAGATAATAGAACGTTTGATTTAGTAATAAGAAATTTTAATGATACAGACGATAACCCATCAGTTGTAGAGAAATTCTCTAACTTATCTATGGACAGTACTAGTAATGGATATATCGCAAGAAAAATAGGAACTAATGACGGTGAATATCCGTTAAGAAGTAAATATATAATGGTTGAATTGTACGATGAAAACGATCCAGATTTGAAAAATCACTTTCCAGCTGGTTTTGAGGGTGTTTTAAATAGAACATATATCGGTGATAGAACTGCAATTGCACCTAAAATCGAATATCAAACAACTTATGATGAATTTACTACATCTAAATTAAGAAAAACTTATTTAGGTTTGAATTCTACTATCGGAGTTGATCAAGACTTCTTTAACTATAAAGGTATAAACAATGTTGACGCAGGTGTTACGGATTCAAATGGGAAAAACACTTATAGTGGTAGAACTGATGGGTTCCATTTAGATGTTAACGCAACTAGTGCGACTATCGACGCTGGTGAAGACACATATGTACCAACACTACAAGTAGGTGTTTCAGCATTTACTACAGATAGTGGTTTAAGTGGCGGACCATATGATAAATTAGCAGCAAGAAAATTCACATTCGCACCATTCGGTGGTTATGATGGATGGGATGAGTATAGAACTCAAAGAACTAATGGTGATTCATATACCAAAACAGGTTCTAAAGGTTCTTTAGGATTAACTAGTGGTTTATTTTCATCATATGTTACTTCTGAAGGTGATGATGGAATTACTTCTGATTACTACGCATTCTTAGATGGTATATATACATATAATAACCCTGAAGCTGTTAATATTAACGTATTCGCATCACCAGGTTTAGATTTAGAAAATCAAATAGGTTTAGTAGAAAGTGCTGTTGATATGGTTGAGGTAGATAGAGCAGATTCACTTTATGTTATTACAACACCAGATGTTGATTCTGATAACGAACCAAGAACTGTTGGTGAAGCTGTTGACTTAGTAGAAGATTCGGGAGTTGATTCTAACTATTCGGCTACATACTGGCCATGGTTACAGATGAACGATACAGAAAATAATAAATACGTATGGTTACCACCTACTGTAGAAGTTATGAGAAACATTGCGTTAACAGATAACGTAGCGTTCCCTTGGTTCGCAGCAGCTGGTTTAAATAGAGGTACAACAAACGCAGTTAAGGCGAGAGTAAAACTTAGATTGGATGATAGAGATACTTTATATGAAGGAAGACTTAATCCAATGGCTACATTCTCAGATGTCGGTGTTGTAATCTTTGGTAACAAAACGTTACAAGTAAAAGAAACAGCTCTTAACAGAATCAATGTTAGAAGATTGTTGTTACAAGCTAGAAAACTTATTTCAGCGGTTTCAATCAGATTGTTATTCGAACAAAATGATGAGGTTGTAAGAAATCAGTTCTTAAGTTTAGTTAACCCAATTTTGGATAACATTAGAAAAGAAAGAGGTTTAACAGACTTTAGAGTAACGTTGGATGATACTCCAGAATCAATTGATAGAAATGAATTGAATGGTAGAGTATTTATTAAACCAACAAGGTCGTTAGAATACATTAGTATTGAGTTTAACATCACTAACACTGGTGCTAACTTTGACGATATCTAAAATAAGAATAAATAAAATAATAATTAAACCCACTATATGTGGGTTTTTTTATTTCCAAGAATATTTATATA
>MDSX01009901.1_pt1 | contig 12298 bp, 8 predicted proteins | sample 811141 | NCBI WGS metagenome assembly MDSX01 (sample SAMN05326642, study PRJNA326480) | marine metagenome | isolation source: seawater | place: Atlantic Ocean: South East | collected 2010
ATGTAATTCGGAGAAGGGTGTTCGAACTGGAGAACCTGGTGTTCAAAGGATGGAATTCAGAGACGCACGACTATTCGTCGGAGACTGCTGCATTGGTTTCACTGGTGATCCTATCACGCGGGTTGCGCCATGAAAATGTCAACATGGGGGACTATGAAAGTGGAACACCCGACGACTCCATGTTCGATGCTCTGTTCATATTTTACGAGCTGTCGGAAAGGTACAGACACGGTCGTGCCGAAGGTGCCGATGAAGCCGAGGAAATCGTGAACACGCTGCGACGAGACGATGAATGCATCCCCATAGAACGATGGGACGAGCGCCACGCTCTTATGCTGGCTGAAACATTTCCGAAGTACCTCTTGGACTCCAGAACTGCTTGTGATCCATGTATGCTGGCGTTTGCTGTTGAGGAGCTTGCCGCAAGTTGGCATACTTGGCAATGGCGTCGTGACAAACCGAAGCACATACCTCCGTCAGAACTCGCGGATAGGATACGCGAGTTGATGGAGCGGCGCACGTACGAGGCGATGCGCCTGGGCCTGACCCTGTTGGGTGTCTTGGAGTGACCTGACCTACGACGAGTAGCACTTTAGCTGTCAACTCAGTTTTTTGGTAAATCCAATTTCCGAAGCTAACAAAGTTTGAACCCGGGTCGACCTCACTCTTCCCCGCGCGCGATGAGCGGAAACTACCCCACTCCCCCGCCGCAGAGCGCCACGCAGGGTCAGGAGACCACACTGGGTCAGAGTAATGGCTTCGTGGATGGATCCTACCCGTGCGGCTCGCTCTTCGGCATCCCTCTGCGCATCCACCGGCTCTTCTTGGTTTACATCGCCGTGGTGTCGCTTCTGGGCTTTATTCAGGGCGGACTGGAGGGTAGCCCGGAGTACGGCTTCATGATTTTCCTCGTGAACGGCCCGGTTCTGTTCGGCACCGTCCTCATCCACGAGCTCGGCCACTGCTGGGCGACGTATCGGGTCGGGGGCACGGTGGAAGGTATCCTGCTCTGGCCGCTCGGTGGGCTCGCCTTCATCGGTCACTCGGGAGAGGCGAAGGAGGACCTCTTCGTCTCCATCGCGGGTCCCCTCACCCACATCCCGCAGATGATCGTGTGGGTCATCCTCCTCGCCGCGTCCGCGGACGGCGACGCCTCGCTCACCTACAGCGGCGTGTTCTTCGAGGACCTGTGCAGGCACGCCATCATCATCAACCTTTCACTATTTCTCTTCAATCTCTTCTGCCCGGCGTACCCGTTGGACGGCGGACGGATCATGGTCAGCTGCATGCTCCTGTGCGGCGTGCCGGTGGGCACCACCGCGAACATCACCGTCGCCGTCTCCGCCGTGTTCGGGCTCCTCATCGTCTGCCTCGGCGCGGTCTACCTCAACTTCCTCACCATATTCGTCGGCGGGTGGGTGTGCAACCAGGCGTGGGAGCTCTACCAGGTTGTCAAGCAAGGCAGGCTGGACGTGCACCCGATATTCCACAAGTACGCCAACGACGCGCGATACTCGGGCGGCGGCAACGCGGGCGGCAACCACGGAAGCATCGCGACCGCGCTCGGCGGCAGGGTGTGAGCTCAGCTCTTTGTGTGATCGATGTAAACTTACAATGCGAAAAAGTACTCGTACAATACACTCTTTGCTCAGGTCCTCGCCCTCTCGAACTCGCCTGATGAATCCGCCGGCGCCGCGACCTCCTCCTCGTCTCCTTCCTCCTCCTCCTCCTTCTGCACGCCGACGGGGCCGGGTGCGATGGGCGCCAAAGGTCGCCGGCGCGCGCGCGCGCGGCTCGAAGGCTTCTTCGCCTTTGGAGTTTCCTTCATGCGCTCCGCCTCCGCCCTCGCCGCCGCCGACGCCTGCGCCGCGACGACGTTCTCGCGCATCAGCGACTGCAAGATGTCCTCGGTGTCCTCGCTTCGGAACGTGCCTCCTCGGGGCCAAGGCGCGAACTCCTCGTCGTCGAGCTCGTCTATGGAGTCCATGGTGACACCGTCGAGCTGCAGCGCGCCGGAGATGCCCGACACGCCCGCCGCCTTGAGCCGACGCAGCTTGGCCCGGCTCAGCTTCCCCTCCGCGCTCTGCTGCCTCTGCTCCTCGACAAAGACGCGCTGCGCGATCGGGTCGTGCAGCGTCACCCTGTGCTGACGTAGCCCGTGGAACTTCTCGAGCTCGCCCAGCCACGTCGGCGAGAAGTTCTCGAGCTCGATGCCCGCGTTGAGAAGCGCCTCGCGCTCGTATTCGGGCATCGGCGTAAGAAGCTCGGAGCCTCCTTCGTCCCCATCCGTCATCGCCGCTCGCGCCCTCTGCTTCGCGAGCCACACCGCCAGCGGCGAACCGAGCGGCGGTTCGATGAACTCACCCTCCGTCTGCTTCCACCGCTTCAGCTCGTACACGTACTCGCACCCTTCCTCCCCCAAGACGTAGCGCCAGTCCTTCATGCGCTCGGACGCGCCTAAAAGCGCACCCTCGACGGTGAAATCAACGCGGCCCTCCGTGCCAACCTCGAAGGACACGCCAGCCTCCGCCGCGTTGGACGGCGTGACGGTGTCGGCACCGTTCTGCTTCTTACGCGGGCGCCCGCGTTTGGGCTTACCCGGGTTGGCTAGCTCGAGCTGCGACGTGGGATGGTACCCGTCAAAGTCGACGCCGACGGCGACGAGCCGCTTGAGCGCCTTGGCTCCGAGTTTCCCCACGGCGTGCTTCTCCTTTTGCCGCTTGAGCCAGAGCCCTAACCCGGCATCCGCGCGTTCCGTCGGTATGTTCACGGTGCCCTGCTTGCACTGGTACTCCACGAGCTCGTCGAACCACATCTCCCACGTGCGCCGGGACTCGCCGATCCGTTTCGTCTCCTTGACGTTGGCGTCGAATCCCGCGACGTCGAGCATGTACATCTGTTCCTGCGTCAGCCGGCCGAAGCGGCGGAGCTCGCGAACCTCGTTGACCCACGGCTTCATCTCCTCGTTCTTCTTGTTCTCCTTAGGAAGGCGCCCGCGGTTGGAGAGCTTGAGCGGGCCGAGGCGTCCGCCGCCGGGAACCTTGGTGCGCACCACGTACTCGAGCAGCCGCCGGTTCCATTCGTTGTTTGGAACAACCGCGAGGATCTGCGGTACTTCGCGGATGAGCTTGGGGATGTCGCCGTCGTTGGCGCCAACCTGTCGCAGGCACTCGACGGCGTTCCGCGTGTTGCTCTGCACCGCGCGCATCATCTTCTTGTCCACGAGGGCGCGGCCGCGCGGGGTGACCCTCCACGCGGCGGCTGCGCTGATGGTGGCGACGGCGTCGTCTTTCTCAAACCCGAGCTCCTCGAGGAAGAGCGCCGCGTCGTCAGCCTTGACGCTGCGCGTGGCTGTCTGCGTCCGTTGCGGCACCGGTCTGCGCTTCATGACGACGTGGGGGAAGACTTCTTCGTTCCATCCCTCGCCGCGTCGCTCGAGGACCATGACCAGCTCGGTCTCCTCTTTCGTCCCATTCTTGCCCCGCGGCTTGGCTCGTGCGCGCGTCGTGGTGTCCGCGCGATCCGCCTTGGGCGGCGCGGCGTTGAGCGCGCCGTCGGATGGGAGGTCGTCGTCCGAGTCCCACTCCCCGGAGCCCGTGGCGATGGCGTTGCGCGGTTTGGACGCCGCCGCGCGCTTCTTGCGCCCGCGCGACGGTCGGGACGGGATCGTCGGGCCGGACGAGGTGGACGCTTCCGATCCATCATTCCCGCGTCGACCCGCGGGGTCCCCGCCGGCTGAGCTCGCGACGACGACGCATCGGCGCGACCTCACGGCGGATACGCCACGACCGTGCCGATTCCACCCCAGCAGCGCCGCCGCCGTGGCGTGCGACGCGGCCAGGGCACCGCTCACCATCCCACCCGGTCCCCGCTGACGACAGGCGACGCTTCTCGCCGAGGATGAATGTATTTCCCCCTCGGACGCCCGCCCCCAAGGCCGCGACACGGGGTCAGCAGCGCCTGCTCGACCTCGCGCTCGCCTTCTCGACTACGCCGGGCTATCCACCGACGCGCGCCCCTGCCACCAGCGCTCTACGTGCGCTCACAGGGGCTCCGCGCGGGGTCCTTCTGCTGGGTTAATCGCGAAAATCATGAGAGTTGTCAGGAGCTGAGGACGACAGCGCGACGCACGATTCAGCCAATCATATTCCGGCATTTTCCAGCAAGATCGCGGAAATGAGATTTCTTTTTGCCTTTTCGTCTCATCGGCCTATGGTTTATTGTCCCTGAAGTGATGAACTGGCGCCAAAATTACAACTGGCAAGTAGATTGAGGTGCCGAGCAGGGGTGCGAAAAGTTGAAATAAGACGCATCCACCGCCTAACTTACGCTATCCTCTCAGCCTCCACGCACCAGTTCCCGCAGTCGAAGTACACGCGGTTCACCCGTACCCACGACCCGAGGTGGTCGAACAGCGTCTCGAGCTCGCCCTCCTTGTACACGTGGCAGTACCGCTGGTACACTTTAGGCGCCTCCGGGTCCTCCGCACCTTCACCCGTACCTTTACCTTCACCCGCACCTTTACCTTCACCCGCACCTTTCTCACCCGCCGCCCCACTTGACTCCTTTCTCTCCTCAACCCGGACTAGACCCTGGACGCCAGCCTTCTTGTGAAACGGCACCAAGACGTCCTGGGACTCGAAGTGGTGCCCGCTGACGCCGCCGTCTCTTTGCTCCAGCGCCCACGCGTAGAACAAAGCTACTCCGTTCACTGTCAACAGCCGCATGGTCTCCGTGACGAGCTTACGTCTGCGAACTTCGCTGGATATGTGGTGAAGCACCGCGATGTTGAGCGCGACGTCGAAGGATTTGGAGCGTAAGGGTAGGCAGACGGCGTCGCCGGCGAACACCTCCAGGCCTCTCTCCACTGCGCAAATCTCGAGGAGCCCGATGGAAAAGTCGCAACCCACGCCTTTGCCGCCCAAGGACTCAACCTCCGGCAGGTTCTTCCCGTTGCCGCACCCGACGTCGGCGACGAGGGACCCGGACTGGACGTGGCGACGGATGAAGTCCTCCACGCCGCTCCACGCCCTGTACCTGGTGCCGTGCCACTGTTTGGCGACGGCGTCGTACACGCTCTGAACGTGGAGTCTCTCAACCGACGGCAGCGCCTCGGCGATTGGGACGCCGCCGTCCTCCTCGGTAGCTTCCTTCGTGTCCCCTACCGCGGCTGCAGTGAGAAGGCTCTCGGGGCACGCGGGGCACGAGCGAACCTTCTCCTTCTTCTCGAACACCGTGCCGTCGTGCGCAGTCACCGTCGCCCTGGCCGCCTTCGCCTTGGCCTTCGCGGCGGCTTTCGCCGCCTTCTTCGCCTCCTTCTTCGCCGCGTTCTTGCTCAACACCACAGCTTCGCCGTCAGCCCGTGCGTCCACATCCTCGGTGATTGCCTTTGCGATCACGCTCCCCGTTCGCTTCGCCGCCGGCGTCTGCGGCAAGGGTCCGCATCGGCCGACGGCGCCGACGGGCCCGACGAGCCCGAACCCGCGCCGGATCCCGCCCGCCCTCGCCTCCGCCGCCGCAGCCGCCGCCCGCCTCACGTCACGAAACTCCCGCCTGCACCGCTCCGACCTCGCCACGCGCGCGTCCATCGCAGCCCCGTCCTCACCCCGGCGCCTGAACGTGAGGGAGATGCGCGTGTCGGTCACCGGCGGCACCGCGTGTTCGTACGAATCAGCCGCGTCTCCGTCCACGACGACGGCTGATCCGACCGGAAGCGACAGCGCGTGCTCCTCGTTGAGACGTTCCTTGACCATATTCTCTTCTCCTGGCCAGACCATCCCCCGGCCGAGCACCATGCGTTGCTCGGAGCAGAGCGAGACGGTGACGAACGGGCGGTCGAAGGCTGGGTTGTCGATGTGCGGCGGGATCCACTGGCCGGGTCCGTAGAGGTTGACGGTGCACGAGTCCGGGCGTTGGCTCGGGGTGACGCACCCGCGGGCGATGAGGGTGTCGACGACGGCTTCGAGTTCGTTGGGTAAGGGCGCGACGGGGACGTGGGTCTCCACGCGGTTGCTGTGCGTGTACGTGCCGAACTGGAGCATCTCTCGGCTCTGATTGCGCACGCGCCACTTCTCCGGGATGGGCGCGTAGGTGTTGCCGGGGAGCTCGCCCGCGCGGCCGCGCTCGAGCGCGTCGCGGATCCACGCCACGAGTACATCGTGCTCCGACGGGGACCCCGACGTGTCGACGACGCCCTCGGCGAGGCGCAAGCCGCCGGGGAGGGTGTGGGAGGAGTCGGCGGTTTCCTTCTCGTTGGCGGCGGGGGACCGGCTCGTCGCCGCTTCGCGTGGCGCCGGCCGCCCCGTATCGCCCGCGACGCTCTCCTGAACCGTCGCCTCTTTCCCCGCGCTGTTACCCATCGCGTCGACACCACCCAACGGCGGTGAAGAAGCCGCCTGAGGATGTGCCAGCGCGTGCACGATCTCTCCCAGGAGATACCGTGTTGCGAAGTAAGTCTCGTTTGACGAATATGTTATGTTACCGATTGCGGCTAAGAGGGTCTAATACCTGCGAACGTCCTTCGGCGGGTGGAACTCCAGGTTGGGATGCGTCTCCGGCGTGGCGTCCTCGTCCTCCTTCCACATCTTGATCGTCTTGTCCGCCTCCACGGTGATCAGACGGGTCCCCGTGCGGTCAAACGTGGACGCGAAGATGCCAGCCTCCGACTCCATCGACCCCGGCTGAACCTTCGGCGCCGCCTGCTGAAAGTTGTGCCCGCTCTTGTAGTCCCAAAAGTACAGCGACCCGTTGTCCCCGCCGCTCACCACCACGTCGTCCTCGTTCACACTCAACGAGTTCACGATGGACTTTTGCTGCGACAGCATGTTGTGCATGAACTTGCCGTGCGGGAGACCGAATTTTTTGATGTTATCCGCCGAAGCGGACAGGAGCGTGAACTCCCTGGGGTGCAGCGCGAGCGCCCTCACGCCCTTCTTGTGGTACGTCAGCGTCTCCGCGCACTTACCGGCCGCGAGGTCCCACAGCTTCACCGTGCTGTCGTACGAGCCCGTGATGACCTGCGGGTTATTCTCCTGGGCCACGATTGAGCCCACGGTGTTGTCGTGGCCAGAGAGGCAAAACACCTGTGTCTTGGTTCGCATGTCCCACACCCTGCACGCGCTGTCCCTGCCGCCCGTCATGAGCACGTCCAGCGCGGGGTGCAACGCGAGCGAGTACACGCCGGAGAGGTGCCCGTGGTAGTGTCGGATCACCTTGTTGTACTCGAGGTCCCAGCACTTGACCATCTTGTCGAGGCCGCAGCTGAACATGTACGGGTGCCTGTCGCTCACCGCGATGCCCATCACCTGCTCGATGTGGCCCGTCAGCGTCAGCTTGAGCTGCCCGGACGCCAGGTCCCAGATCTTGATCGTGCGATCCGCGGACCCGGTCGCGAACCACTCGTTCGACGGATCCACCGTCACGGAACGCACCCAGCCGAGGTGGCCGCTGATCACGCGGTAGAGCTTCCAAGGCGCCCTCCACTCGGGCTTGGGCCATTTACTCGCCAGCCTCGGGATGATCTGCGCGCTGAAGTTGTACCGCTTCTTGGTCTCTGGGACGATGGAACCGGCCTCGCCCTTGAACTCGACGATGGCGTTGGCGCCGGCGGATCCGAACGGCTTGGCAGCCGGGACGTCGTCTATGGAGTCGATGAGCTTGGAGATGTCCGTCTCCTTGCCCTTCTTGGCAGCCTTCGCGGCGTCCATGCCGGGGATGGCGGCGTCCGCGGAGGCGGGGCCGGGCGCGGCGGCGGCGCCGGTCTGTGCGCGTTCATCCTCCTCGCCGGCGCGCTTCTTCTTCTTCTTCGACGGCTGGATCTCGGGCGGGGGCATGTTGCGCACCGCCTGGTACTCGTCGCGGATCTGCGTGAGGAAATTCGCGGGACGAACCAGTTAGGTTTACTGCGTTGGACGGTTCTGCGGTGCGTGATCGCGGGGGGCGGTTGAATGACGCGGGGTGGAGGTCGCACCTTGATGGACATCTTCATCTTCGCGCTCCGTTCGTGCATGGGCGGGCGCGACATGATCCAGTTATCCTTTCCGAAAGCCTCCAGCGTCGCCTTCTGGTGCATGAGCACGAGCTCCTTGAGCGTGCGCTTCTCGATTGGCTCGTCGCTGAGGGGCTCGTCCTTGACCGCGTCCTCGTACCCTTCGCCGGCCCTGTCCAGGGTGGCCCACGGCATGGCATCCCTGGTATCCATCTTCTCCTTTTTGGATTCCAAACGACGTCGGAAACCAAGTCTCGAGCGGCCCGCGCGCGTGGGGAAGTGCGCGGGGAGGATTCAGTCAAGAGCCCTCTCAAACCCTCTTCTGGTTGGTTTCAAGTTCAAAGAAACATCCGCAGAGCGTGCCAGACGCACTCGGTGAACGCGCGTGGAGCCGCAGGCACGATGGCCGAGGCGTCCCAGAATGAGGATATCGCCGATATCCTCGCGGAGGCGAGCCAGATGGAGCAGGATCCCACCAACATCGTGGCGAGACTGAAGCGGGCGTACGTCAACGAGAAGAACGCCCCGGAGCTCCTGCCGTTCGAGACGGACCTCCTGGCGCAGGTGATGGCCAAGGTGGAGGACCAGGAGCTGGTGGTGCAGCAGAACAGGGATGCCGCGGCGGCGGCCGGCGGCGGAGGAGGAGGCGGCGCGGGCGGCGGGGTGGACGACCTCATGGCGCACATCTACCACGCGGAGCTCAACAGGGTCCGGTTCTCGATCCGCGCGTACTACCGCACCAGGCTGTTCAAGATCGAGAAGTACGCGGTGCACACGGCGAAGGATGAGCTCGGCAAGCTGTCCCCGCAGGAGGTCGAATACGCCGAGAAATACGTCAACATGCTCGACGAGCACTTCGGCAGCGTGTTGAATCAGATGCCCGAGAAGTACACGAGCATGCTGCAGCAGATCCAGGACGACGACACCGACTACGACATGATTCCCGAGCCCAACCTCGATAAGCACGTGTTCTGCAGGGTGCGGGAGGACAGGCGGGACGTGATGTTCGACCCGAACGATCTGGACAACACCATGGACCTGGACCAAGGGGACATCATCATGGTGCGGTACAGGTTCATCAAGGGGCTACTCGAAGACGGATCCCTCGACCTCATCTAGATTTTAACACGACGACACCTTCAGAGACAAAAACTCGCGTTACAATGGGACTAATACGGGCAAGCCTTGGGCAGCTTGGTCTTGACGTTCTGCCCGTTGAGGTCGAACTTCTTGTTCCCGCTGCCGCCCATGATCATGCGACTCCCCTCGTACCGCCTCGCCGCCTTTTGCGCCTTCTTCACCAACGCCGCGATGTGCGCGGGCACCCCGTAGAAGCGCCCGTTCTGGTCAAACCTCGCGAGCTTATCTCCGCCGCCGCCCACGCGCATGGACACCAGCCCGCGCTCGGCGTTCTCCGCCTTGATCGCGAGCACGGACTGCCTGTTATCCTCGGGCCTGTGCCGCTGCCTGTAGTACCGGCGGAGCTCTCTGGGTCCGATTCGTTTCTTGGTTCCGTCGTCGCGGGTGATGATGAGCTCGTAGCCGTTGTCCGCGAGGCGAACCGGGGCGTTGGAGAGGTCCAGCTGCATCCCTTCGTCATCGTCGCTCTCGGAATCGTAGTCCTGTGGGGTTGGGGTGGCGAGGAGGGATGAAGGGGGGAGTCAGTCGACTGCAAATTAGTGCGAAAAACTCGGGCGCATCTCGTGGCGGCATCTCGTGGCCATCTCGGGTCGTTCGGGGTTCGGCTCGCACCATGTCGTCCTGGTCTTCCATCGCCATCTTCTCCATACGCGCGAGAACCTCCTCCGCCTCGTCCGATGCCATGGACTCCCAGTCGTCGTCGTCGCCGTCGTCGCCGAGGGCGCCGACCTCGTCGCGCTCCTCGTCCTCGAACTGGGCGTCCTCGCCGTCGGAGATCTCGCCGGCCGCCAGCCTGCGCGCGTACTCCTGCGCCTCCTCGATCTCATCCTGGTGGTTCTCCGCCCACGTCTCGAACCTCTGCGCCTTCTGCACGGACCTCGGGAGCTGCTCCGGGCGCTTCAGGTGGGACGTGCCCGTCACCTTACCGGACCCGTTCTTGCCCGCCGCCGCCTGCTGCATGACGCGCTCGAAGAGCTCGTTGCCCACGACGGGCAGGCCCGCGACTTTGCGCTTGAGGTTGTATCGGTGCCAGTCGGAGCGGTAGTGCTCCTTCAGGTCGTCCATGGTGGTGAACACCACGCCGGGCGCGGTGTGGCACGTCAGGCCCTCGTCGTCGTACTCCTCCATCCTCGAGGTCAATGAGCGGCGCCGGTAGGAATGGAGAGTCTCGGAGCTCGCCGTGAAGAGTTGGTGTGCCGCCTTTTGATGAGTGGGAGATTTAGACCATTGATTCTGAGTCGCGTGGCTGGCTCTCGTACGATGTTTGCTCATACGATGTGATCTTTTTGCCCAAAACCAGCGGTGCACGAGTCACGAACGCGCTTTTTTATCCTCGCGTCGACATGGCGACCGCTGCGCCGGTGGCGGCCCACGGGCGAATGGGCGGAGGGTTCGGGGGCGCGGTGCGCGTGTTGACGGCGCGGCCGTCGCGTGTGCCCGCGTCCGTGACCCGCGGCGCGTCCCGGAGGCCGTGGACAGCCGCGGTGACGCCCTCACCCGGAAGCGGCGATTGGGGAACAACGCGGCGTTGCTCCAACGGGGGGCACCCGGGCCCGGGGTCGAGGGAGCGCGACGTCGCCCCTCGGGCGGTCGCGGACCCGCGCGGGACCGGGGTGGACGACGACGACGCGGTCAAAACGCCGAGTCTCGGCCGTTCGTCCGCTCCCGTCCGCGGCCGCGGTGGCCGGGGCGCCCACGGAAGGGGCACGAGGGGCGGTCGAGGTGGGCGGGGCGGCTCGCGCGCGTCGTCGCCGCTGCGCAACTTCAGGAGCCTCTCGCCCGAGGATGTCCGCGTCGCGGCGTCCATGATGGACGCGTTCGACGCCGCGCTGCGCCGCGAGGACCTCGAAGGATGCGTCGCCGCGGTGCGCGCCCCATCCAACGCCCCATCCGACTCCCCGGACGACCGATGGGTCGGCGCCACACGAGGCGGCGACGATGCCCCCAGAGGAGGAGGACGCACCGGGAAGAGACACCGCGGGCTGATGCGGGAGGTCGGGCGCAGGCTCAACCCCGCGCACAAACAGTTCCTGGCCGCGTGTAAAGACGCGCGCAGGCTCGACCTAGCGCTCGCCTACGCCAGGTCCCTGCCACCCAACCCGCGGCTCCTCTCATCCCTCCTCGGAGCGTGCGCGCAGGCCAAAGATTACGCATCCGCGGTGTCAGCGTTTGACCTTTACGAACACCACGGCATCGCGCCCGACGCCTTCGCCTACAGCGGCCTAATCTCCGCCGCGGGTAAGTGCGGGGACATGGAATCCGCGCAGGACGCGCTCCGACGCGCCATCGAGACGGGCGCGTGTGACCAGGTTTGCATGAATGCCTACGTCGACGCGTGCGCTCGAATGGGCGACTACGCGGGTGCCCGGGAGACGGTCGATACCATGCGGTTAAAGCACGGCGTGGCGCCGAACGTGCGCACGTACAACTCGCTCATCACCGCGGCGGCGAGGGCGGGGAACCTGTCGGCCGCGAAGGCGGTGCTGGAGGAGCTGGACGCCGACGAGTTGGAGCCGACGGATCGAACCTTCGGCTCGGCGTTGTCTGCCGCGGCGAATGACGTGGCACGGAGCGCGGAGAACGTGCGGTGGGCGATCGACGTGTACAGACGCGCGTCCGAGGCTGGCGTCGGCGCGAACAACCACGCGGTGTCCAGCTTGCTGACCACGTTGGCGCGCGGCGTGGCATCCGGGTCGTGGTCTGGCGACGACGCGGTTGAACGCGCCGAATCCATCGTCAACGCGCTGGTGGACTTCCAATCCCGCCACCCGGGTTCCAAGGTTCCCAACGCGGCGGTGTGGAGCGCGTTCATGAGTGTCTGCGCGAGGTGTGGACGCGCGGAGGCGGCGCTCGGCGCGCTGGCGCTGATGCGAGACAAAGGGTACCCCTTGGAGCCGTACACGCTGGCGTCAGCGCTCACCGCGTGCCGTGGCGCCCCCGCCGAGGAACTGACGGCGCTCGAAGTGTTTGAGAGCGCACCCCCCGAGGCGTCCAACACCACCGCGGTTCGCAACGCCGCCATCGCGCTGTACGCCGCGCGGGGCAGGGCGGACAGGGCGTTCGCGCTCTACGAGGAGATGCGAACGGAGGGCGCCGCCGAGGAAAACGCAAACTTTCTCGAGTCCAACGCTCCGGACACGATCACCTACAACACCCTCATCGCCGCGTGCG
>MDSX01079654.1_pt1 | contig 12295 bp, 5 predicted proteins | sample 811141 | NCBI WGS metagenome assembly MDSX01 (sample SAMN05326642, study PRJNA326480) | marine metagenome | isolation source: seawater | place: Atlantic Ocean: South East | collected 2010
AGAACATCAATTGTGCTGCTGACATGACGGTCAGTAAAGCGAATGCAAATGTAGCTGTACCTGAAATTCTGAGTTGATTCCCGTGCTGGTTTTCCCACCATCCCATATGTCTCACCTGTTTGGCGAAAGTCGGGCTTCTTATTCGATTTTTGCTATTTTGCGAAAGTGACTTGACGGAGTATAGTTGAAATGGGATGTAAACGCGTGGGCCGAAGGCCCACAGGGCGAAAAGGCGGGTTAAGCATGAAAAAATCACTGTTCTTGACTACAATTTTCGTAATATCTGTCCTATCTCCAATGGCGTTAGCAGATGTTACTGAGACCCAATTCCAAGATGGTTCCACATCTTACACACACACTTTCTCCGGGACAGGAGATGGTTTCGCGGGAAACCTAACTTTCCCTTACGGCGCAGAGGTGTCCTCAGCAACTTTTGACATTGCAGGACAACCTTCCTCAACGTCATGGGGTAACATGACTACAAACTCTGATTTCGGCGGTGCTGGTTCTAATCAATGGGTGGGAACTCCACCGGGATTTGCATATGGTTCTCGTTCCAATCTTGATGTCGGTAACGACCAGGTTCAGTTGGTAGGTAATCCTACAAACAATGTCAATGGAATGGACCGCTCCACTGAAGCCACATCAACTGGTACAATCAACAATACTGGAGGATTTGCTGCAAACGGCGATCAAGGATTTATTGGCTCCACTAAATCCCTCTCTTCATTCTCTCTCACCTCTTCAACATCCAACTATCGTGGATTTGTTATCGCTGATGGAGATGAATACGTCTCAGCTACCTATTCATCAACTTCTGTATACACTACTCCTATCCTCAAGAGGTACAACTCTACAACAGGTGCATACATTTGGACCTCAAATGTATCCTCGGGAAGTTGTTCATACACAACCCCGTTGTATTCTACTTATGATGCCACTAGTGACTCAAATGGCAATGTCTGGACCGTATCATACAGCTATCGAATTCTGGTCAAGTGGTCCGTTTCAACCAATGGCGATTGGACTTGTCAAGGAACCTATTCTTATTCAGGAAGTTACTACCCAATGGGTGTAGATATCGATGAAGACACCGGAAGAATGTTCCTTTTGATGTATGAAGCGATGTATCCAAATTACAACAGATACCTGTACGAAGTTAATCCAAGCAACCCGACTACAGTTAATGGAAGCTGGCTATTAGGCTCTAGAGATCAACTAGGCTCTTCAAGTACTCAACCGAGTGGTCTGATAGTAGACCTTCCAAAGATTGTAACAAACGAATATTACCGGACCGAAGGTTATCACAACCATTTCACAATGAATGGAATTTTCATTGAAGGAATGGGCAAGATCAAGATTTCAGGAGGCGGCCATTATGGAATGGACCAATTGGGCGACAATACATTCGGGTTCCAATGCCATTACAGTTCATACTGTTCTTCAACACTGAATAAAATTCAACGCCAAGGTACTGGTGCAATTTACGATCATAGAACTGTTTCCAGTTCTTCATCTGTCGTTACAAGCACGACCACTTCCTTGTCCAGACAAATTACTGAAATCACAGTTTCAGCATTGGTTGGATACATTCCTGCTAACACGAGCATAAGGTTACAGGTTTCAAATGATGGCGGCACAACCTGGCTCAGTGGAATTTACAATCAGAAGTTAACGTTCACAACCCCGGGTTCTAGCATTGTTTGGAAGGCTTATCTCAATGGAACATCTAGTGAGACTCCCGTTTTGGATTTCGTATCTTTGACCTATTCAACCAGTTACCAAACCAGTGGCTACTTCCAGATACGTTCCAACTACTATTCTGGAAATGCGCCTGTTGCAATTACAGCATGGTGGAATGCAACAACTCCTTCTGGAACAGGGTTGCAAGTTGAATTCCAAGATACATCGACCAAGATTTTTGCGTTTAGTGGTGACTCAAAGACCATTTCAATGACTAGTGGATACATCTACATCTATGTCAGATTCACTTCTACTGGAACAAATACGCCGACTCTCGACGACCTGCAAATCGCACTACATACCAATGCTCCAGAACAGGTTGGAATCGACATAGGAGGCGACGGCAGCAATGAATGGACAAGTCAAGGAGTGCTGCTAGGAACAACTACACGAGGAGGTACAACCTTCGTTAAAGCATTCAACGATCTGATCCCAGACACAGGAGCGGGTAATGTAGTAATCCCGGTACATGTTAGTTCACAGACTGCAGGGATCGTTGTTCTGGAAAGATTTAGTGTAACTTACTCAATTAACACCGTTAATTTGGATATCAGCATTCCAGACGGAGAGATTCTACATGAAAGAAATGAACCATATGAGGTCGTAACACGACATATTGTCGGCGATGGAGCAAATAACTACATCCAGTCTGCATCATTGTCTTTCGTGGCTTCGCCTGCCTCTAGTGCACCTACATTGGAATGGCAAGACGGCGATATTTTCCCGTCTCCTAATGACCCTGATGACTGGGTTGAAATCGACCAATCATCATGGTCTTACCTGAACAATGGAATTTTGGAAATCCATTGGCTATTCTATGTGACCTCTAATTTCCCCGACCAAGAGAATGTCCGATTTGTGACCAGTTGTATTGATACAACCGGTAGTGCAGGATTCTCTCCAACGCCATTATCTAGCGATACAGGTTTGAGAGTGAATAACTCATTCGGATTAGGTTGGTTGAATGTAAGAGATAATGACGGCGAGGTAATCTCTACAGATGTAGAAGATGGAAGCTGGGTTGCAGCAGGCGACACATTGCATTTCCAAGGAGCAATGTGGTTCGCAGATTCAACGGATGCACCTAAGGACAACGCTTTCGATGTTAGAATCGCTCAGAATGGTTTCGTACATGCAGATTGGAGAGATACTTCGAACGTGAATGGTTCTTTCTTTATCTCCATCGAAATGCCGGAAATCGATGTAGAAAGTGGACTGACCTATGAAATCCAGACTTACAATGAAAGGGATGCAACCAAGGTTCTCAACTCTAATTCTGATTGGTTTAGAACCTACAAGGTAGACGCAACCCATCCTGAGGCGTTAATGACATCTCCTGAAGATGATGCTTACGAAGCAGCAGACGAAGGCCAAAAAATCAGCATTGCAGTATCCGATTCAGTTGGCGACCCAACAGAACTTGTTCTAAATTACTGGGTTGAAGCAGACCATGATCTGAACCGAAACGGTGAAGCAGATCCAAGTGAATATGCTCACAAGATTGTTACAAATCAAACCGAGGCAGACTACAAAGTGTTCACCGCTACCATCGACCACTCTAGAAATCCTAACATGGGTCGTGTTTCCTATTATTGGGATGGCGGAGATAGAGCAGGTAATCCTCTACATTACTCCACAATTATCGATGACCAAACTTACACTTGGGAAAGCGGACCAGGGTTTGAAACAGATGATGCGACCTTCAGGACAAGAAAGGACTCATCAGCCATATTCACTGGTCTTGACTGGGCTGGGCACAATGATGGTGCACCAATTTTCGCCGGTAAAGAACAAACAATTTCTCTAGGGTTGATTGATGCGAATACAGCTATTGATTTCGAATTCATCGATTTAGTGTTTGACTTTGAAGGACCTGATAGCGAAGTAGACCAGCAAAGAATCTCCTACTATGGAGTAAGTGATATGTTTGCAAGTAATTCGGAGTACATTACATTGGCATCATCATCTAACATGGTACAAACCACAAATGAATCTGGAATGCCTTTGATTCTAATCGACTTTGATTTCACAGTTGGCTGGGATTGGCCTGACGAGGATGTCTCTGATTTATCTCTTGAATACAAAGAGAGAGGATCTGAATTCCCAACTCGTCATATCATCTCTGAACATACATTCACTGTAGAGAATGACCTGGTACTCGATGCAGCATCCTTCTTGGTCGAGGATATCAGCGAGCCGCGAACTGGAATTGTGGCCGATGGAAGCAGAGTAAGGTTTGATGACCGCTTAGAATTTACAGGAAAGGTTGTCTATGAAGGCAGCAATGTTCCTGCTCCAAACGATGCATCAATTGTTATCGAAGTATTTGATGGAGAGAGCATTTGGTCCGATGGTTCAATTTCTGATGATGGAGAGTATTCCGTTGAAGTCCCATTATCTCATGCGGAGACTTTGAAATCCTCACCAACCCGAACATGCCTAATCTCGATTGGCGGAATTCCTGGGTCTGGCGAAGACATGACCGGTCAAACAGTCTCAACCACTCTAAGGGTCGTTGTAGATGACACTGCTCCAAGAGTGGTTAGTAGAACTACGCCACTGAATGTAATTGATATCTCAACGGATACCGATTTGACCAGAGTTCCGGTCGAGTTCCACGGAACAGAAGATGCTGATTTGACAGGTTCAGAGCAAATTGTTCACTGGGTTATGCGTGATTCTAGCCGTACTCTAACACTAGGTGCAGGCCAGTCCAAGCTAGGTATGCAACAAGATGAACAGAGTGTAATTTGGACCGGTACGGTTGATTTGACAGATGGAGGCAGAATCACATTAAGAGAAGGGGATTGGGTAGGATTCTATCTAACTGGATATGATTCTGCAGGAAATGAATTCCCCGTTGTGTCAAATTCTGAGGCTAGCCCAATTGCTGAAGTTGCAGCCGATGATACAGACTTTGAGAGACAATGGGTCCGCTTAGGTGCCATTGGAGCACAATTGAAGATTGGTTCCATGGAGCTATCCGATGACCACGTCGCTCCAGGACAAGAAATTGAGATTACAGCCTATGTTCTGAATGTAGGCGGAGAAGAGAATGCAGGGTTCAGAGTTGCATTCTATGCAGGAGACTCTCTTGTTCCTTTCGATACAGTATCATTGAACAGAATTGATGCAAATCAGGAGATTCCGGTTTCAGTTAAATGGGAAGCAAGAGAAGGAATCGACCGGATTCGAGTAGAAGTTGATCCTGACGATTTAATCGTTGAAGTTAACGATGATGATAATTCTGCAGAACACAAGGTCGAGATTGTCTATGTCTCTTACATGGGATGGTTTGATTCAATACGTGAGCAACCTTTGATTTGGCTGTTTTCGATTTTGTCGATAATCGTTCTAGTTGCCATCGGAATAACCGCTAACAGAACGGCGATTAACCACGGTGAAGATTCCATCTACGAAGAAGAATGGGAAGAAGAAGACGACTGGGAAGAAGATGAAGACGAAGAGGATGACGACGACGATTACGATGATGATTATTGAGATTCAAATCGTTGCCCTCTTGAACCAGTGACTTCGCCCAGTAAACATGGCCGAGGGTGTATTCTCCAAACTCGACATGAGTCTTCAGAAGGCTCTTGAAGAGAGGAAGTGGTCCCCAACTCCTGTTCAAGAGGTAACTCAAGACGAAATTTCATCCGGCGCAGACCGATTGGTCATTGCTCCAACCGGTTCAGGTAAGACAATGGCCGCAATGCTTCCGCTGCTTGATAGATGTCTGAAACAAAACTGGCAAGGCATGTCAATCCTCTACATCACGCCACTACGAGCACTAAATCGAGACGTAGATCGGCGTTTGGATGAAATTACTTCTGCAGTAGGCCTGCGATTAGGTCTTAGGCATGGAGATACAACTCAATCGGAGAGGACTAAACAGGTTAGGAATCCACCAAATGTGATGATTACAACTCCCGAAACTTTCCAACTGATGTTTACTGGTTCTAAACTTAGAGAATTGCTCAAAAGTGTTCAAGCTGTTGTAATAGATGAGGTTCATGAAATGGCAGATGGTGAAAGGGGATGGCAACTCTCAATCGGGCTTTCAAGACTGGAATTGTTTATTGGAAGAAGAGTTCAGAAGATTGGCCTTTCAGCAACTGTAGGAAATCCTAGCCAAGTTGCGAAGTGGTTGTCGAATGATGCTGAAGCGATTAATGCGGTAGCGCCACGTTCAACAGAACTATCAGTCGACGCGATAATCCAACTCCCTGAAGATGAAATAGGGTCATTAGAATTGGCAATCTCACCAAGAGCACATGCAACACTGAGGGGACTTGCTGACATTATCTCTAAGAATAATCCTTGTTTGATTTTCGTTAATTCTAGGAATAGTGCCGAAACAGTATCGCAACGTTTGACAGCAATTGCACCGGACCTATTGATCGGTGTACATCACGGTTCTTTAGCGAAGGAAACTAGGACACAGATGGAGAATGATCTCCGGGAAGGAAATTTGCAAGGTCTAGTTTGTACTTCTAGTTTAGAATTAGGAATAGACGTAGGCAGTGTAAACCACATAGTACAGATTCGTTCACCTCGTTCAGTGGATAGAATGCTGCAAAGGGTTGGCCGTGCAGACCATCGTCTAGGTGGAGTGGGCAGAGGTCATCTTTTGTCATGGGAGAGTGACGACCTTTTTGAGTCAGCAGTCATAGCTCGTAAAGCAATTGCTGGAGAAATTGAAGCGGTTGAATGGAGAGATCGCCCCCTTTCGGTTGCAGCCAATCAGATTGTGATGATGATTCATAGTCACGGCGCTCTTCCAATAGATGTGGTGTCACAAGCGATTTCTGGTGCATGCCAATTCGAAGGCTGGTCTCGAGAAGATACGATTTCTATCGGTAACATTCTTGCTGATAGATGGGTCATAAGATGCGTAGAAGATCCAACTACTGTTCCTTGGTATCGCTGGCCACACGATGTGTGGAAGGAACTCCAAGCCCATCATAAGACATCCCTACCTGAACAACCTAAGCTTGCTTATGATGAAGAACCAAGTGAGGATTTAGCAAAACTGTCTTTCGATTTGCCACCAAGGTTCGCTAAAGGATGGCTAAGTCGTTCAGGCAGAACTAGAGAATGGGTTAGCAGACATCTTTCGATGATTCCAGATAAGCAATCATACAGGGTCAGAGATGCTGTAACTCGCAAACAGTTAGGAAACGTAGACGAAGCATTCGTTCTGTCTTTGAATGATGGCGGTGAAGACCAAGATGGGACAAAGAGAAGATTCGTCATGGCAGGTAGAACTTGGATTGTTGTAGATGCTGATCCCGAACAAAATGAATTGCTAGTAGCTCCAGTTTCAGACCAGGGACATGCTCCGCAGTGGGTCGGAGAATTGCCACCAACACCTGCTGAAGTATCAAGGGAAGCAGGGCGTTTACGTCGCTTGTTTGCTATCGACTTGGGATTGATGGTAGATGATGAAGTGGATACAATAGACCCTGCAGAATTACTCAAAGGGAACTCTAAGTTGGATGATTACCCTCTAAATGGGGAAGCAAAAGGGATTCTTGCAGATATTGTAACGACTCATTTTGATTCAGCAGGTATGATTCCTAGCGAGCGTTTGATTACAATCGAAGATAGAGACGAAGCACTGGTAATCAATTCCTGTCAAGGCAACCGAATCAATGAGGCCCTAGGCCATTACCTGTTAGCAATGGCAAGTACCCGTTCTGGGAAGTGGGGTAGATTGATTGTTGAGCCATCTAGGATTTCACTTCAGGTAGGAGGAGTGACTCCTAGAGAAATTATCGAGTGGTTGCGAGATACTCCTCCAGAAGCATTGGAAGGCGTCTTGTCAGTGACTCTGCCCAACTCGAGAGAGGTCCGGTGGAGATTTGCGCAAATTGCCAAAATTTTTGGAATTTTAAGACACGGCGTAGATCCAAGAAAAATCAACATCCATGCACTTTTGAAAAAATACCGAGGAACTCCAGTTCTCGATGAAGTCCTGTCAAAACTATTCCATGAGCGAATGGATGTGAATGGTGCGAGCGATATTATGCGGGCAATTCAATCTGGGTTGATTGGATTGGAAGTGACTGCCATGGGACCTTTAGGAATCTCCAGTCGCTCAGAAAAAGACCTACTTCTACCTAATTTCGATAATCAGCAAGTTCGTGCTCGGCTTGAGGGTAGGTTGATGAATGAGCGAGCAGTATTATGTTGCTTGAAATGCCAGTCAATACGAAGGTTCAGAGTGGCACGATATCCTGAAATTTCAGATTCTAAAAATTGCTTGAGATGTGGTGGGCAGATGTTAGCATGCGCTCGTGAAGGATTAGAAAAGCAGTTGATTGATTGGGTAAAATCAGACGATGAAAAGACACGAGACCGTATGATGAAGAATGCCCAAGCCGTTGCAAATAGAGGGATGGATGCCATACTTGCATTAATGGGCCGAGGAATTGGAGAAGCAACTTGTCAAAGATTGATGAGAAAGGTACAACGTGGAGATAAAGAAGCCCTGCTAGAAGCAATTCATATTGCTGAAATAGAGTATGCTAGGACGCGTAGATTCTGGGGCTAATCAGTATCAAGTTCCATCAGATTTACTCTTTCCACTGCTTCAACAACATCTCCTTCTTCCCACCAATCTACCGCGATGAAGGTAGGTCGCTTTCCATGAAGGTCAATACATTCGATCGCACGTTCAACCATGAAGTCAACATCATTTGCTTCACCAGCACGATTTGGATCTGACAACCCTGCTTGGTTTTTCAACCAATTATTCATGTGGAATACAGGTTGGTTGACATCTCCTCTCAATTTTTCACAATCCATTGAAGAGGTGTCATCATCAGCGTAATTTGTAGTCCAACTATGGGTCAGGAAATCATGGAAGTAAGGATGGCTAGAATCGCTAGACTGCTCCCAAAACACAACAAGGCGCTTTTCCATGTTTATCATTTCAATTAGTGTAGGCCACTCAGAATTCATTTCGTGAATGTACATCATCTCTGACAACCCTACATCATCGAAAATATCTTTCAAATGATCTGGTTCTACATAATTTTCAATCAAAAGAGTGACTATATCTCTGTCCTCACTATTCATTTCAGATTCTAGTTGACTTAACCAGTTCCAAGGGTCGACTGCTCCATAAGTACATGGGCTAAACCCTCTATCTGAATCACCATGGCAGAATCGCACATTTGATGCGCTTTGGTCTGCGGTTGTTAGGTAATGAGTGTCTAGCATAAAGGCCCGCATTCCAGCGTTCCATTGAGCTTGGAAACCGGTCCTGTGATTACTTGCAGGATAGTAGATGTTATCTTCATGGGTAGAGTATGAATTGTGCGTTTCAGGGAATGTGACTTTGTCATAGGTTCTGTGGCACAAGATAACAAGGCCGTTACAAGGGATCGTTTCCATGTATTCGCATGAACCATCATCTTGCGTGGCATTGGAATCATAATTCATTGCATCCTCATCAGTACAACCCAGAACAGGTTCGGGTTCAGGCTCGGGTTCAGGCTCGGGTTCAGGTTCGTCATATTCACAAGAACCATCATCTTCGTCTGCGTTATCATTGTAATTTTCTGCACCAGGGTCAGTGCAACCAAGAGTAGGTTCGGCTGTATTGCCCTTTTCATCGTCAAAATATGTGCAACCAGGCGATAGCAGTAGAATCAAGGACACTAGTATGACATGTCCTCGCATGAAATTAAACTAGCAAACTTTCCATTTGAACGCACCGGTTTAGCGATTGACAAACCATCGAGTTGTCGCTATATTTTCCGAATTACAACTCCAGATTCATTGAACATTTCTGACGAGATCTTGAAATCTTCAGACCATCTTTCAGGAATTTCTATTTCATCATAGTAAATCACTTCGCTTATTCCTGCCTGAATAAGAGATCTTGCACAACGCGAGCAAGGGGGCCAAGTCACATATGCTGAACTGCCCTTTAGTGACACTCCAATTCTTGCAGCATGCATGATTGCATTCTCTTCGGCATGACAGATTAAGGGATACTTCAAATCTCGATTATTCAGTCGTTCCTCATCATCATTAATCCCTCTTGAGAATCCATTGAATCCAGTAGAGCGAATCTCACGATCTTCTCCGACAATTACACATCCTACTTTTGTTGACGGGTCTTTGCTCCATTGAGCAATATGGTTGGCTAATTCGATAAAACGGTGGTCCCATTTGTTGCTCATGTCCTCGCCCCTAAGCATCTGAGTAGTTTCACATTCAAGAAAGTATGTCGGCATTTAATCCGAGGTAAGAAAGAATATTTCCACACAAGTAGAGAGAACCTGTGACAACAATCAAATCATTATCTTCAGTAAATGCTTGTATTGCCTTTTCAGGATTTTCGATATGCTGCACTCCTTTAATCGGCTCTTTTATACCGGGATATCGTCCATTTTGAGGCTCTGTTGTGATTATCTCTTGCGGGGGAAACATCTTGATCAATCCAATAATTGGCGCAAGGAATTCATTCATGTCTTGTTGCGGAGATGTCCCCAGAAGTAGTGACCATTTTTCGGGCAGTATTGCAGCAATCTCTGGGATTACTCTTCGCATCCCACTTGGGTTATGGGCTGCTTCTAGGAGGTAGTTTTGTTCACCTTCGATATATTGCATTCTCGCAGGCCATGAGATAGGTCTACGTACAAATGGATAGCCTATCATTGCACATAGCATTTCAGCTAAATCTGCTGCTTCATCCATAAATGTAGAAGGCTCTGGTGAATAGAATCTAGCACTAATTGCCTCCTCTCGCATAGCATTGCGAACTCGAGCATTTCCGGGGTCACGAATTAGCATAGGGATTCCTGGTCTCCATATAGCGGCCTTCTCTCTAGCAACTTTTTCGATAGTATCTCCTAAGATTTCGCTATGCTCTAAGCTGACTGAAGTTACTAGGCAGGCAACTACTTCTGCAGACCTTGTTGCATCTAGGCGGCCGCCTAGGCCGGTCTCTAGCACCATTATCGATACTCCTGCATCCCTACAAGCAACCAGTGAGGTAAGGTAAGTAATCTCAAAAAATGTAAGCTCACATTTTAGTTCTTTAACTTGCTTTAGTGCGTCATCAAACTCTTGCTCTGATATCGCTTTTCCATCGACTCGAACCCGTTCTTCAATACTCACCAAATGCGGTGAAGAAAATAATCCAACGTGATAACCTGCTCTAACTAGCCCTGCGACAAGTTGAGCACACGCGCTACCTTTGCCATTCGAGCCAGCAACATGGATACAATCCATTTTCTTATCAGGGCGGCCAAGGGCTTCCAGTGCAGCATTCACCCTCGATAAACCAAGAGACATTCCCTTGGATTTTGAGGCGTGTAACCACTCTCGAACACTATTCCCGCTCATTGGCCCCGTAGGGGCCAGACCATCCAATGATTAGAAAACCACCCTCACTCTCGGTGTAAAGCATGGGAGAGTCTTCATCTACTGACCAAGTCAAACGCGTCGAGCGCGAATTGGCCAAAGAAGACAGCCTTCTTTCCAACATGATTGAGCAAGCTCCAGGCATGATTGGAATGGCTTTCATGTTCGTGATTACAATATTCATTGGAATCTGGTTGCAGCCATGGTTTGATGCTGCAGGATTGCAGGCATTTGGCGAATCAGGATCTCGCGAAGTTCGATGGATTGCGCTAGAATTAGTTGCAATATTTGCATTTACTTTCATGATTCTTTGGTTAGCAAAGAATCATCTGCAACATTTCATCAAATACGGTATCTTGTTTGTTCTGTTCCTCGCACTTTGCTACACTACAGTGCCTGGAGCACACATACTATTGGTGCCTGATGTAGAAACTGAGGCCTTTGTTTTCACAGATTCTGAAGATGTAGAAGAGAATCTTTTCGCTGTGAATAGTGATGGTTCGATAATCACTCACAAGGTAATTTATGGCGACAATGTATCAGAAAATTCCTTTATCGTATCTAAGAGAACGGCCAATGCTTCGCTTGGATGGGCTATTGAATTAGATTCGTATCCAGGGGTGCCAGACCAGTTTTCAGTGATCGAGGGAGATTACGGCTACACTGTGAATAACAATGCATGGATTTGGACTCTAGACAAAGACAGCGGTGAAATTTTGAGCAAGTACGCATGCTTTGAGTTAGAAGAATGGAACGGCACTTTAGTCAATGCTACAGAGATTCCAGAAATTGGACCGTGTGTTTCCGCTTTGGAAGTAGTTGAGGATGCAGAGGCAGATACTGGTCAGCGCAAAGGTGCACTGTACATCTTAACGGGTAAGAACACTATTGTTAGGTCTGAAACATTCGCAAATTCTCTCGTAGATTCAGAGTATGTGGATGATGCAGGCGTTCATCGAAATGTTGCCGAATGGAGCTATCCTCAATTACAAGCAAATGGAGAGGTTTTGTTAAGCCGTCAGTATGACTCAGATAGTTTGTTGCTAGCAACTCCTCATGGTGCAGCCATGATCGAGCTTGAAGAATCATCTAGCCCATATCTCGAACAAGGCCCTAAACCCCCAAACTGGGCGGATGCTTGTAGCCTTGAATGGGTTTACATTCCCAAAAG
>MDSX01054488.1_pt1 | contig 12291 bp, 11 predicted proteins | sample 811141 | NCBI WGS metagenome assembly MDSX01 (sample SAMN05326642, study PRJNA326480) | marine metagenome | isolation source: seawater | place: Atlantic Ocean: South East | collected 2010
ACTTTATCGCCTTCTTGGATTGTAATTCCGTCTAATGCTGTAACATGTACAAATATATCTTGTTCTGTTTCATCATTAGTGATAAAGCCATATCCTTTGGATTCGTTGAAAAATTTAACTGTTCCTGTCATTGAATATAATTTGGATGCAAATGTATATAATAAATAAGAAATAACAAGCAATTATTTTTGTAATTTTATTTTTATTAATTCAATATACTTTGAACAAGCTATATCTATTATTTACATTTTGTTTAATATACACTTGTGTTTGTTCGCAAAACACTGTTGAAAAAATACAGTTTAAGAGTGCAAATCCTTATTCATTTAATGATGTTATAACAGATTTAGATAGCCAAGAAAAGCAGAGTGTTTTTGGTGAGCTAGTTATTCCTAACGACACAATAGATGATGGAAGAAAATATCCATTGGTAATTGGTGTAGCTGGAAGTCTTGGTTGGGGGGAGCATCATTATAAGTATTTAAAGATGTATCAAGAGATGGGTATTGCAACATTTGAGTTGAATAGTTTTAAAAGCAGGAGAATAACCTCAACTGTTGGAACTCAAAATGAAATAACTATGGCTGCAATGATTCTTGATGCATACAGGGCTTTTGAGGCTCTGGCAGAACACCCAAAAATAGATAAGGATAAGGTTTCAATAACTGGATGGAGTCTTGGAGGAGGAGTTACTTTGTTTTCTGCATGGCTACCTCTTAAGGAAGCCATTAATAAAGAATTGTCATTTGCTTCTCATTTAGCATATTATCCTCCTTGTTTTATTAATCCTGATAATACAGATTTTTCTAAGGCACCTATTCATATTTTAATTGGAGAATTAGATAATTGGACTCCTTCAGCCCCATGTCTTGATTTAGTGGATAAATTAAAGCCTAATACAGATATAAGCCTAACAATTTATAAGGATTCTTACCATTCTTTTGATAGAGATGCTCCATTGATAAGAAATGAAAGTGCATATAATTTCAGCGAATGTATTTTTAGATTAGACGAGAAAGGCAATGTATTAATGAACTACTTTAATATTCCTATGTCAAATCCTTTTTTACAAAAATTAGGTTTTATAATGTGTGTTACTAGGGGAGTTGATTTTGGTGGTAATGCTGAAGCTAGAATAAAATCATTTGAATTTAGTAAGGATTTTATGAAAAGAACATTATTTAATTGAAAAAAGAATACATAGTTTTTCTTATGATAATAATTCCCATAATTGGATATTTATTCAATATGTATGCATTATTTCTAATTATTCCTCTAGGATTCTTTTTTAAGAATTCTAAATAATTGTTTTTATAAGTATTATTATAGCAATACTTATAACAAATATTCCGAAAATATCTTTTAATTTATCTGAAGCTATTTTGTCGTTGAAATATTGACCAATAAATATACCTATAATAGACAGCGTTGTAAAGGATAATAAAAATCCCCATTCAATTGCTGATCCCCAGAATTCCACTGCACCAATAAATCCTATTAGTGATTTTAAAGAAATAATTGCTAGAGATGTTGCTATTGCGTGCTTCATTCGTAGTTTAGCTAGAATTACAAGTATAGGGACTATAATAAAGCCGCCACCAGCACCAACAAGACCTGTTATAAAACCAGTTAATGTACCTTCTGTTAAAACAATTAATTTGTTTGGTGCAATTGTCTTTATATTCTTTATTTTAACAATCGTCTTAGGAGATTTTTTAACCATAAAAACCCCAGCTACTAACATTAGAATTGCAAAAAGAAGCATAATCATTTTTTCTTTAGTCAATATTATGAAATCGCTAGAATATATAATATCTGGAATAATTCCAAGGATATGCTTTTGTGTGATATAAACAGATATAATTGCTGAAATAGAAAAGAACAGTGTGGTATCGTAATTAATAAGATTGTCTTTTAGGTTTTTTATTGATCCTACAAGAGAGGTAGATCCTACAATAAATAATGAATACCCAGTTGCTAATACTGGATTAACTCCAAAGATATATACAAGAATAGGCAATGATAATATTGATCCTCCACTACCAATTAATCCTAAAATTAGACCTACTAAAAAAGCACCAAAATATCCTAAAATTTGAATTGGATCCACTACATTGTTTATCTAAAATATAATGTTAATATAAGCCTAATAATTGAAATAATATATAGGTTTTAAATATCTTTATTAAATATATAATTTATTGATTAGTGAAAAATCACCTTTTATTAGTTGCTTTATTTTTTAGTTCATTATTTATGTTTTCACAGGAGGTATCTATAAAGATTATTGAGATAAAATCTTTAGATACAAATACTATTACTAAGTCTAGCTTTTCATTAAATAAGGTTGAAGCAAAAGGCCTTACTAATAAAAAGAAAAGAGGATTTTTTAATTACAATTTAGATTTTGATATACTCTCTAAAGAAAATGTAATAGACATAACTAAGTCAACTGAGCTAGTTACCCCTACATGGATTATAAAACAAAAATTTAAAGAAGGAGGCAGAGATAATTCAAAATTTAAAGCAGACTATTCTCTAGGGAATATAGAGACGCAATCTAAATATATTATTATTAAATGTAGAGATCATGAATATGTTGATGGGGATAGAATTAGACTAATGCTAAATAATTCAATTATACATCCTAATATTTCACTAAGCTCTGTGTTTTATGTGATTGATATAGATCTTGATGAAGGGTATAACAATATTGATTTTATTGCTTTAAATGAAGGCGATTCAAGTCCTAATACAGCACAGCTTGTAGTACTTGATGAAAACGGAGTACAATTATCTAATAAAAAGTGGTTAATTTCAACAGGATATAAGGCACAGTTAGTTGTATATAAAAAGTGACCTAGCTATTTAGCATTACTGGCATTACAAGCATAGTTATCTCTTCACCTTCATCATAGCCGCTAACAGGTTTTAATATTCCAGCTCTATTAGGAAGACTCATTTCAAGTTTTATTTCATCAGATTCAATATTGTTAAGCATTTCTATAATAAATCTTGAATTAAAACCAATTTCAATATCTTCTCCTTTATAGTCGCATGTTAATCTTTCCTCTGCTTTGTTGCTAAAATCTATATCTTCTGCAGATACATTTAGTTCTGCACCTGCTAATTTCAATCTAACTTGATGGGTAGTTTTATTAGAAAATATAGAAACTCTCTTAAGTGAATTTAAGAATTGGGTTCTGTCAATTGTTAGAACATTTGGGTTTTCATTAGGTATTACAGCTTCATAATTTGGATAATTTCCATCTATAAGCCTACATACAATTATTATATTTTCTAATATAAATTTAGCATTAGAGTTGTTGTATTCTATAGTAACTTCAAAATCTTCATCTATTATAGTTTTTAGAAGATTTAAAGGCTTCTTAGGCATTATAAATTCAGCTAATTCTGAAGCAGACACATCAGATCTGGTATACTTCACTAATTTATGCGCATCTGTTGCTACAAAAGTTGAGTTTTCTTTAGATAATTGAAAAAATACCCCGCTCATTACAGGTCTTAAGTCATCATTTCCTGCAGCAAATATTGTACTATTTATTGCTTTTAAAAGTACTTTGCTAGAGACTGTAGCTATAGACGGGTTGTCTAATGTAATAGCCTTAGGAAATTGTTCTCCATCAGCATAAGCTAATGTGTACTTTCCATGATTAGAATTTATTTCTATTATATTGTTTTCTTCAGCTGTGAATGTTAGTGGCTGGTCAGGGAATGTTTTAAGTGTATCAATTAAAAGCTTAGATGGAATAGCTAAACTCCCCTTACTTGTACTGTCAACTTCAATTGAAGAGACCATTGTAGTTTCTAAATCACTAGAAGTTAGAGTTAGGTTTGAGTTATCTAAATCAAATAAAAAATGGTCTAATACAGGTATTGTGTTAGTTGCATTAATTACACCACTAAGCACTTGTAGTTTCTTTAATAAAGCACTGCTAGATACTATAAACTTCATAGAAAAAAATTAATAAAATTAATTTACACAAATATATTATAATCAGATAAATTACATAAATAAACTTATCAACATTGATAAGCTATTTTAAAAAACTTACAGTCACAGAATCATAAACTTTTAAACCTAATAAAGATGACGCTGTTCCAACATTCAATGGGTTGCTTTTATATATTGCAATTTCTAAATATTTAGATGAATTAAATAATGCCAAAGCTCTGCCTTCATTGCTTCTTTTTTCTTCATCTATAGTGAAATCAACAATTTCACTATAACTGTTAAATATCTTATTGAATTTATGATTTCTTACAGAAATCTCAAATTTCCTGCCTTTGGCTGTTTCTTTAAAAAATGCTTGCTTTATATTAGTTACTACATTTCCATAATTATCTATATATAATACGGCTCCAATTATCTGGTTTTTATCATCATTTATAAATGGATTTATAGACTTAACTGATTTTATTTTTTTTATTCGCTTACCAATAATCTCTGGCTCACCTCCTTTAGCTAGATGACATGCAACTTTAGTAAATGTTTTAATGGCTGAGTTTTCAGATTCAATTTTATTATGGATATTAATCTCAAAAATTTCATCTGGATTAATATTATTACACACAATGCTCAAAATCCCGTTATCTGCACATATGAAATATTGACCATTAAGCTTTATAACTAAATGGGTATTTTCAGGAGTTTTTTCAGAGTCAACACCAATAATATGTATAGTTTTTTCTGGAAAATGCTTATAGGAATTTTCAATCACATATGCAGTTTCCATTATATTAAAAGGTGAAATTTGATGAGTTATATCAACGACAGCTACTTCTGGAGTATCAGACATTATAGCTCCTTTAATTTTTGCAACAAAGTGGTCCTTTGTTCCAAAATCAGTAGTTAGTGTTATAATTGACATATAAATTGTTGATATTTTCTTAAAATATGTGGTTTAAAATTATGTATTTTTGGTATATAAATCTAATAAATCAATTCTATAATTTTATTTAAGCAAATTGGACGAAAGAGTAATTAAAATAGAAAAAATTGACCCAAAAGATTTATTTGGTCCTCAAAACAAATACATAAAATTCATAAAACTTAAATACCCGGAATTAAAAATTGTTGCCAGAGGAGACAAAATTAAAGCTTATGGAAAGAAGGATGATTTAAATGAATTTGAAAAAAGAATAAAGCAAATAATAAATTATTTTATTGAATACAATATACTCTCAGATAATGAAATTGAGATGTTATTAAATTCTTCTTATGAAAATATTAAAACTTCTAAGGATAGCCACAAACCTATTTTGCACGGAGTTAACGGTAGAGTAATTAAGGCTAAAACATTAAACCAAAGAAGATTAGTTGATTCTGTAAATAATAGTAACATGGTGTTTGCAATTGGGCCTGCTGGAACTGGAAAAACCTATACAGGAATAGCTTTGGCAGTGAGATCACTGAAACAAAAAGAAGTAAAACGTATAATATTAACAAGACCAGCCCTTGAAGCTGGAGAGAATTTAGGTTTTTTACCTGGTGACCTTAAAGATAAACTAGACCCGTATATGCAACCTTTATACGATGCATTAAAAGATATGATACCTTCGATTAAGTTAAAAAAATACATTGAAGATGAGATTATTCAAATTGCACCTTTAGCATTTATGAGGGGTAGAACTTTAGACAATGCTTTCGTTATACTAGATGAAGGACAGAATACGACGCATTCACAAATGAAAATGTTTTTAACAAGAATGGGTAAGAATGCAAAATTTCTAATAACTGGCGATCCTGGTCAAATTGATCTGCCAGGTAGGATAACTTCTGGAATCAAGGAAGCATTGCTTATTCTAAAAGATACTGAAGGTGTTGAAATTATACACTTAAATGAGAGTGATGTAGTTAGAAACTCGTTGGTTAAGAAGATTATTGATGCATATAAAAACATTGAAAATCCTAATTAAGATTAATGAATAGTGCAATAATTAAGACAAATTTTGATTTTCCTGGTCAAACTGGTTTCTATAAAGGAAAGGTAAGAGATGTGTATAAGATAAAGGATGATTTGGTTGTAATGATTGCTTCTGACAGAATATCTGCATTTGATGTAGTTATGCCTAAAGGAATACCTTATAAAGGTCAAATTTTAAATCAGATTGCCACTCAAATGATGGGTCTAACTTCAGAAATTGTTCCAAACTGGCTTATTTCATCTCCTGATCCAAATGTTTCAATAGGTCATTTATGTGAGCCTTTTAAAATAGAGATGGTTATCAGAGGTTATTTATCTGGACATGCAGCTAGAGAATATAAAAAAGGTAATAGAAAGCTTTGCGGAGTAAATATGCCTGATAGAATGATTGAGAATGACAAATTCCCTAAACCAATTATAACTCCTGCTACAAAAGCTGAATCTGGAAACCATGATGAAGATATTAGTAAGGAAGATGTTATCTCAAGAAATATAGTTTCTAAAGAGGACTATGAAGTTTTAGAAACATATACTAGAAATCTTTTTGATAATGGAACTAGTATTGCAAAAGATAGGGGATTAATTTTAGTCGACACAAAGTATGAATTTGGAAAAACCAAGGATGGCAAAATTGTGTTAATAGATGAAATTCATACCCCAGACTCTTCAAGATATTTTTATTCAAAGGGCTATAAGGAAAGACAAGTAAATAATCAACCACAAAAACAATTATCAAAAGAGTTTTTAAGACAATGGCTAATTAGTAACGATTTTCAAGGACTAGAAGGTCAGCCTATCCCTTTAATGTCTGATGAATATGTTTCAACTGTTAGTGATAGATATATTGAATTGTATGAAAACATCACTGGAGAAAAATTTATTAAAGCAGATAATACACACATAGAAAATAGGATAAACACCAATATTAATAACTACTTAGAAACTTATTTTGGAAATTGAGAAATTATTTTCAGATATCTCATCATATATTTGGGGTTTCCCCCTAATAATATTGCTTATTGGTGGTGGGCTATATTTAATTACTTATTCCAGGTTTATACCATTTAGATATTTTTTTCATGCTATAGATATAGTTAGAGGTAAATATGATAACTCCAATGACAAGGGTGAGATAAGTCATTTTGCAGCACTTTCAACAGCTTTATCTGCTACTGTTGGAATGGGAAATATTGCTGGTGTTTCTGTTGCAATATCTATAGGTGGTCCTGGAGCAATTTTTTGGATGTGGATAAGTGGAATTATTGGAATGTCTACTAAATTTTTTACCTCATCTTTAGCTATAATGTATAGAGGTAAAGATTCTAACGGAAATATTCAAGGTGGTCCTATGTATTTTATAACTGAAGGTTTAGGAAGTAAATGGAAGCCTCTGGCGATTTTTTTTAGCGTTTGTGGTTTGATAGGGGCTTTGCCAGTCTTTAATGTAAATCAACTAAAGCAAGCAATAAATGATATATTACTAATTCCAATGGGTTATGAAGTTACCTTGCAATCCAATCTTTTGATTGGCTTAGTACTTATAATTATTACTTCATTTGTAATTCTTGGAGGTCTAAAAAGAATTAGTGCTGTTGCCTCAAAATTGGTTCCGCTAATGGTATTAATTTACATGATATCAGTAATTACCATTATAGTTATAAACATTGAAGAATTACCATATTATATAAAACTAATTTTCTATGACGCTTTTACTGCCTTAAATTACAGAGGAGATTCTGTTACAGGAGGTGTTGTAGGTTCTTTAATTATACTTGGTATAAGAAGGGGGGCATTTTCAAATGAAGCAGGTATAGGAATGGCGCCTATGGCACATGGAGCAGCAAAAACTAACTCTCCAATAAGAGAAGGGTTAGTTGCTATGCTAGGCCCTGCAATTGATACTTTATTCGTTTGTACGCTTACTGCATTAGCAATTTTAATAACTGGGGTATGGAAAACAGATCTGAATGGCGTAACATTAACTGCTGCTGCATTTAGTAATTCTCTTCCGTTAATTGGAAGATATTTACTGTTAATTTGTGTGATTGTTTTTAGTATCTCTTCACTTTTCACTTACTCATATTATGGCACAAAGTGTTTGTCTTATTTACTGGGTGAAAAAAATAAAAAATATTATAATTATATTTATATAATTAGCATTATGCTTGGAGCTACAACATCCCTAAGCTTAATGATTAACCTAATAGATACATTTTTTGCCTTAATGGCTATACCAACAATGTTGGCTACTATTATTTTAGCTCCAAAAGTTGTTGAAGCATTAAAGAAATATAAAACATGAGTAATAAGGAAAAACAAATTAGGTATTGGAAGGAAAATATTAGATACGTCTTAATTCTGCTGTTTTTCTGGTTTATTGTTTCATTTGGAGCAGGAATAATATTTAAAGATTTTTTAAATAGTTTTAAAATAGGAGGTTTCAAACTTGGATTTTGGTTTGCACAACAAGGATCAATTTTTCTGTTTGTAGTTATAATATTTATCTATGTTTATTTGATGAATAAATTAGATAAAAAGTATGGATATGATAAATAATATGAATCTATTTATAGAACTAAATGTCCAAGAATGGACTTATCTTATTGTAGGATTTACATTCTCTATTTATATAGGAATTGCAATATGGTCAAGAGTTAAAACAACAAAAGAATTTTATGTTGCAGGCGCTGGAGTAAGTCCTCTTGCTAATGGAATGGCAACTGCTGCAGATTGGATGAGTGCAGCATCCTTTATTTCAATGGCTGGAATAATTGCTTTTGCAGGATATGATGGGGCGGTATACTTAATGGGATGGACAGGAGGTTATGTCTTATTAGCATTGCTTTTAGCTCCATATTTAAGGAAATTTGGAAAATTCACTGTTCCTGATTTTATCGGGGATAGATATTATTCAAACACAGCAAGAATAGTAGCAGTAATTTGCGCACTACTTGTTTCATTCACCTATGTTGCTGGTCAAATGAGAGGAGTCGGTATTGTTTTTTCAAGATTCTTAGAAGTTGAAATTAATACAGGAGTTGTTATAGGTATGGTAATTGTACTTTTCTATGCAGTTTTAGGAGGAATGAAGGGTATTACTTATACACAAGTTGCTCAATATTGTGTTCTGATTTTCGCTTTTATGGTTCCTGCAATATTTATATCAATTCAAATGACTGGAAACCCTATCCCTCAATTAGGGTTTGGTTCTGAAGCATTAGATGGAGGAGGTTATCTTTTGGACAAGTTAGATGGTTTAAATAAAGAGTTAGGGTTTAATGAGTACACAGATAATACTAAACCATTAATAGATGTCTTTGCTATTACGTTTGCTTTAATGGTAGGTACAGCTGGCCTTCCTCACGTAATAATTAGGTTTTTCACTGTAAAAAAGGTTTCTGATGCTAGAAAATCTGCAGGTATTGCACTGTTATTAATAGCAATTCTATATACAACTGCTCCAGCAGTAGCTGTTTTTGCTAGAACTAATATGATAGAAACCTTATCTAACGTAGAATATTCAAAGGTTCCTCCATGGTTTAAAAATTGGGAGAATACAGGATTAATAAGTTTTAATGATAAGAATGCGGACGGTAAAATTCAATACTTAGCAGATCCATCTTCTAATGAGTTAGTTGTTGATAGAGATATAATGGTTTTAGCCAACCCTGAGATAGCAAAATTACCTAATTGGGTTATAGCACTAGTTGCTGCTGGAGGTTTAGCTGCAGCATTATCAACTGCAGCAGGTCTTCTGCTTGTCATCTCTTCATCTATTTCACATGACCTTTTAAAGAGAGTAATTATGCCTTCAATTTCTGAAAAGCAAGAACTATTAGCAGCAAGATTTTCTGCTTTTATAGCTGTTTGTATAGCAGGTTACTTTGGAATTAACCCACCAGGCTTTGTTGCCGCAGTAGTTGCATTGGCTTTTGGTCTTGCAGCAGCATCCTTTTTTCCAGCTATCATAATGGGTATTTTCTATAAAAAAATGAATAAAGAAGGTGCTATTTCTGGAATGATTGTGGGAACTATATTAATGTTGTATTACATGATAAAGTATAAGCTAGGGTGGTTTGATGATCAATTGCCTGGTTCAAATCAATGGTGGTTCAATATTTCGCCTGAAGGATTTGGAACACTAGCTATGTGTGTTAATTTTTTAGTATCAATAATTGTCATGAAATTTACATCTGAACCTCCTGAGGAAATAAAGAAAATTGTAGAAGATATTAGAATACCTTCAGAATAAAATAATTATGGATAAATACAATATTTCAACTAAAGATCAGTATGACTCAATATATAGGGATTCAATTAATGATCCTGAGAGTTTTTGGTCTGATATTGCTTTAAGAAATTTTATTTGGAAGAGTAAATGGGAGAAAGTTTTAGAATGGGATTTTAATCATGCTAAGGTAGAATGGTTTAAAGGGGCTAAATTAAATATTACAGAAAACTGTCTAGATAGACATTTAGAATTTAATTCAGATAAAACAGCAATAATATTTGAGCCTAACAACCCTAATGAGTCTTCAGAGAAAATTACATACAGATCATTATTTGAAAGAGTTTGTCAAATGTCAAATGTTTTAAAAGATAAAGGAGTTAAGAAAGGGGATAGGGTATGTATCTATTTACCTATGATACCTGAATTAGCTGTTACTGTTCTTGCATGCGCTAGAATTGGAGCAATACATTCTGTAGTTTTTGCCGGTTTTTCTGCAAGTGCACTTTCTACTAGAATCAATGATTGTGAATCTAAAATTGTAATTACTTCAGATGGTTCATATAGAGGAAATAAAACAATAGACTTAAAAGGTATTGTGGATGATGCATTATTAGATGCTGAGATTGTTGATACTGTGCTGGTTGTTAATCGTATCAATTCTAAAATAAACCTTGTTGAGGGGAGAGATATTTTATTAAGGCCCTTATTAGAAAATGCTGAAAAATTTTGTAAGGCTGAGGTAATGGATGCTGAAGATCCGTTATTTATATTATATACTTCAGGATCAACTGGAAAACCCAAAGGCATGGTACATAGTTGCGGTGGATATATGGTTTATACTTCATACACATTTAAAAATATTTTTCAATATAAAAAAAATGACATATACTGGTGTACTGCAGATATTGGTTGGATAACTGGTCATAGCTATATATTATATGGGCCATTAGCAAATTGTGCTACAACTGTAATGTTTGAGGGGGTGCCTAGTTATCCTGATTTTGGAAGATTTTGGGATATTGTTGAAAAACACAGAGTTAATCAATTTTATACTGCTCCTACAGCAATTAGAGCCCTTGCTAAACAAGGAACAAGTTATATTGAAGGTAAAGATATTTCTTGTTTAAAAGTGCTTGGAACAGTTGGAGAACCTATTAATGAAGAAGCATGGCATTGGTATGATAAAAATATAGGGAAGAGTAAGTGTCCAATTGTAGATACGTGGTGGCAAACAGAAACAGGAGGTGTTTTAATCTCTTCCATTCCCGGAATTATTGAAGCTAAACCAACATTTGCAACACTTCCTTTTATTGGTGTCCAGCCAGTATTAATGGATAATGACTCAAATGAAATTTTAGAGAGTGATGTGGTAGGTAGATTGTGTATAAAATTTCCATGGCCATCAATAGCAAGAACTATATGGGGAGATCATAAAAGATATGTAGATACTTATTTTTTAACCTTTGATAATATGTATTTTACAGGTGATGGGGCATATAAAGATTCTCACGGTAATTTTAGAATTACAGGGAGAGTTGATGATGTTATAATTGTGTCAGGCCATAATTTAGGAACTGCACCAATTGAAGATGTTATAAATGAACACAGTAATGTTGCAGAATCAGCAATTGTTGGTTTTCCTCACGATATTAAAGGAAATGCATTATATGGGTTTGTTACATTAAAAGACTCTTCTAATATTTCAGAAAATACAAAAGATGAGATAAATAAATTAATATCTGATAAAATTGGCCCTATTGCAAAACTGGATAAGATTCAATTTACAGAAGCTTTGCCTAAAACAAGATCAGGAAAGATAATGAGGAGAATATTGAGAAAGATAGCAGCAAATGATTTTAAAAACCTAGGAGATATAAGCACATTATTAAACCCTGAGGCTGTTCAGGCTATAATTGAGAATAATATTAAATAGATGATTCAATCTCTGCAATAACACTATTGTAATAACTTTTATTTGATCCAATAAAAAATTTAGAATTACTTAGTATTAGATCTTTCATATTATTAAGAGATATAAACTTTAATTCTTCAACTTCATTATTACTAAAGCCTAGATCAATTTCATTAGAACTTACTTTATATATGTAAGTG
>MDSX01100094.1_pt1 | contig 12290 bp, 20 predicted proteins | sample 811141 | NCBI WGS metagenome assembly MDSX01 (sample SAMN05326642, study PRJNA326480) | marine metagenome | isolation source: seawater | place: Atlantic Ocean: South East | collected 2010
TCTTTCTCTGAACAAGATTAATTTGCACACTTTCAGCAGGATACCTTGCTTCTACAAGTTCCTTGATAAAACTACGCTCTGCCCTGTCAGATTCAATCTCAAAATTGTGTTTAATTCCACGTGAATCTCTCCAATAACCACTACAAGTAAAATACATTTCAGATATTCTCCTGCTCTTCTTTCTTCTTACCAGCGTTAGATGGTCCTACCCAGATACGACCTTCTTCCTTCCAGAATGTGATAAATGCCCTGCGAAGTTCCATCAGTTCATCATAACGTGATTGCTGTTCTTTAGTAAGAGAAAAGTTTTGAGTCCTCCAAATTTGCTTGAGTGATTGAATTTCTTTGAGCACAGTAGAAGAGTTGTTCATGATTAATTGTTGATGTGAATTGCTTGGACAGTTTCAATGAGGTTTTTTACACTTTCTCTAGTGTATCCAATAGCATAAGGTGCTGTTTTCTTACAGTTTTTAGGATCACTAGAATCACAATTATAGTCCACACCATCAAGAACCTTGAAGATGTGCTCAAGTGACTCCATAATCACCTCAAACTGTGTCTGAGAGAGTGATAGAGGTGGCATTGCTTTGTCCATACACTAGAGGTCCAATTTAGAGGTTACTAACAATAATTAAGAAGGAATTGCTACTAATTCAGGTGACTTTCTCCTATCAAAGGAGTGCATATCATAGCAGATCCATTCTTGCTGCTTAGTCCATACATAAGCATACTCTTCATTGTTATCTTTATCAAGATACTCACTCAAAGACAATACATTTGGAGGACAATCTTCACCCCTTTCAGAATAGTATTGAGGACCAAAATCTGATTTCTTTTCAATCTTACCATCAGAATTGCGGAAACTATCATCAGTCCAACAGACTGACATGTCTCCACCATCAATCAGTTCTGTTACTTTCTCCTCTGTATTATACTGCTCCTTGAGTGTTTTACCCAACCAATCAGGATAAGAATCCCAATGATGGTAAGCAGAGATAATAGAACCATCAGTAAGTTCATAACCTATACGACCCCTAGTTGCCATGGTGTGTGAGTGTGTGTGATTACACTACAGGACCACTTTAGTGGTAACTAACAATAATACCTATCAATATCCCTTACTAGATGTTGCTGGAGGTAATGCTTTTACCTTCTCTTTAGCAGGAGATGCTGGTTTATTGGGTGAACTTACTGGTGCTTTGGTATTATTTTTTGCAGGTGGTAATGCCTTTTTAGGTCCACTACCTGTAACCTTTTTAGGACCCATAACTGTAACTTTCACAGGTTTAATGCCTGATTGTGTTGCAGGTTTGGATTGTGGTCTCTTTTGAATAGCACTAGAACCACCAGAAATTGCCTTTCTCTTAACTAAATCAGGTCTCTGTGCTGTACCTAACATAGGTCTAGTTTTAGCAGGAGAGAGTTTCTTTTGAGCAGCAGTCTTAACTGCTTTCTTAACCATATCAGTAGATGATCTCTTTGCTAATGCACCACCTTTTTCAGGTTTTGGTGATGCTTCTTTATTCTTAATTCTATATGTTCCATCTGGTTTCTGTGTTGAACCAGCAGTATTTTTACCAGCATTTCTTATACTTTGTGCTGCTCTTTTAGCAAGTCCAGTGCTAGGTCTTTTCTTAAATTTAGCAGTTGTTCCACCTTGTGTGCCTGATGTAGGTGAAGAACCTGAACCATAGGTTGTTGAATGTTCAGGATCTTGGTAGTTTTCACTCATTCTTTTATGGACTCTGCCCATAATCTTGGTTCTACCTTTAGCATCAGGATTCTGACCAGTTTCTTTTTTATACTTAGCAGTTTCTTGATCTTTGAAAGCATTACGAACAATAGTTTCACCTTTTCTGTGAATTGCCATTCTCTCCTTTCTAGTGTAACCAGATGCTTTTGCTGGTTTATACTTAGGTGAGACAGGTTTAGACTTCTTAGTAGCAAGAAGTTTAGATGCTTGCTTACTAGCATCTGATGATGATGTGGTGTCCTTCTTCACCTCACCACCAGTTTTTCTTGCTGCTATTCTTGCCTGTGCTGCTTTCTTTCTTTCTGCTTTTACTTTATCTGCATATGATTGTTTTACTTCAGCACTACCTCTTTCTTTAGTTGGTGCTTGAACTCTGTCTGATTGTTGTCTCTGCTTGCCAATATCTGCCCTTGGTTTGTAATCTTTAGCAGGGACCATCTTGCCCCCACCTGCTGCTTTCATCCTACGCTTTTCAGGTTCAGTTTTCTTTCTTTCAGGGCGAATTCTACCACCTTCACCTGTCTTTTTAATTTGAGATCTGCCTTGTACTTCAGGGTCATAGACCTCAAACATTTCCCTAAAGTTTTTCATTCTGACAATACCTGAGCGCCAGTCCAACCACCATTCTTTCCAATTGGATTTACCATTTCTGCATTAGCAGAATCTGCATCAACATAATCTTTCTTATTAGCAGCATCATCAGACCATTGACGATTGCCTTCATAATACATATCCTTGCTGCTATCTAGGATGTGTGGTTTTTTGATATAAAATGCCATGTGTAGTCTTTAACTCTATATGGTTATTTAGACCACACACGCACTATGATTAACTAATTTAGTGCCACTCAGATGGCAATGAAAGATCTTCAACATAGGAGTCCACTGATTCTGTGCCTTGAATATCAAGCAATTTAGACCAATCAATCTCATGTGGATTGAAATCACTCAATACATCTAGATCAAGGGTGATACGATAGCGTTGCTTCTGTGCCAGTGTGAAGGAAGGCATAGTGGACTCCTGAACTACTTTGTTATCTTAGATCATTAGGTAGAATTGGTCAAGAGCAAGTGGACACTATGGGTAGTGTCCATAACTAAGTCTTATTTATTTAATAAAACCTTCTTTCTCTAAGTATTCTCTTGTCAAAGGTGTTGGTTCGTATACTTCCCACATATTACCATTGGCACAAGCAGCAAGAGCATTCATTGTCATCTTTTCAGTTCTACCTGCCCAACCTGCTTCTGCTTCCCAAGGTACAGCAGATTTTGGATATGTACGTTCTGCTAATACACGCCATAACATAGGAACTTCATCCTCTGGTTTAATAATAGCAATCAGAGAGTTATCAATAGTGCCTGCCATACAATCCTGTGCAGCGTGCCATCCTTCATGACGCATCACCATCATTAGTGTAGCAGGACTATTCATAAACTTCCTGTTTAGAAAGAAATTATTAGAGACAGTATGATAAACACCACGATGTCCTTCTGGGAAATATTTTTCATCAGCAAGAAATACTTTTACACCTACTTGATTCAGTGATAAAAGCATATTGTTAAATTCATTTGCTACTGGTGTAAAGTCTTCCCAGTTATCATATTCATGAGAAACATCAAGGAGAGAGAAAACTTCTTCCACACCTTCAGTGCATTCCTGAAGAAGCATACAACCCATACTATGAGGAGTTTTCCAATTCTTAATTTCAGGGTCAGCAATAGCAGGTGCAGCAGTGAATCCATGCAATGTTGCACAAACTGCTAACAATGACAATACTCTTTTCATTTCAACCTCTAGCGTTTTTTAATGTAGTTAATAAGTGCATGTTTCCATGAATGTATCCTGCTACAATTATAGCAAGTGTGCAGATAAAAATCAAGCACAATGTCAATACATGTGGAAGATTTGATTGTTCTTCAGATTTCACAATCCCAAAAGTCTTTGCGTGATTTGATATATTCTAATTCATGCCAATAAAAATGTTGACAAACTAAAAGGATATGATTCTTTCTGTGTTTATGATGACTTGTTAAATCACAAATTGGTTTATCACTAACACCCAATTCAATAGAAATATATTCTTCATCAACAAAATATACCCAACCTTCATGGATAGTTCTGTTATGATGCCATTTGACATAATCATGCAGTTTGGGCACATATTCATGTGCCATTCTGTCTTTACGAGTTTCCATTGATATCATTTATGTCAGTTGGAATACCAATTAAAGAAATTGTTTCTTGTTGCTTGAGATATAGTTTGATATAACACTTTAACAAATCCTTCAACATTTTAATGTCATCCATATCATCAATTGCCCTTGAGTGTTTTTCATACTCAAATTCTTTGGATGGTTTACTAAGTTCTATTGAATTGGGATCTAAACTCATTGGAATGCTGCCATTAGTGGGTTTAATTCTAATACCATAGCAGAATAAGGGGAAGTCAATGCAATATCTACTACCTTCCCTACTTTTTTGTGATTGATTGGTGAATAATATGCACCAGTTTTTTTATTCACAAATCCCCAGACTGAACTGGGATGACCTCCACAATATGTAAAATATCTTGTTTTATTTTTAATCCATATCCTGGTAAATTTAGCATTGAAGTCTTCACTCCAATACTCATATCCTTCAGGTGCCAGATGTGGTGGATTTTCCATTGTTTTCATAACTATAGAGAAGGTCAAGCATCTTTTGACGCAATTCCATCAATTCATTATAGCACTCTTGGTTATGAGCGCAACCCCTTAGTCTGCTGTCAGGTTTATGAACACTCTCAATCATAAGACCAAGAGCTGCTTTTTCCTTGTCAGTCATACGTCAAACACCTTGCACATAGGTGAACCTGGGTGGTCATCACAGAACTTGTCTAATTCTTTATCCTGATGACGATTATGCCAATCAGCAATTTTACCATCATGTTCAGAATCCCATTCATCATCTGAATGTTCTTCATTAGTATGAAGTTCTACTTTGTACTCATTGTACTTATCATTGGGGTCATAAAGTGGATCAGATGGATCTCTTTGTCTTGGACTAGACATAATTTTTAGGTTAGAAAGGACGATACTACTCTACTACGTTCTTCATCAAGAAGGGCAAATTTTGATGCCTTATTGATGTTCTCTCTCAATTTTCCATAACAACCTATATTTAGTTCCTCATCCTCACAGACAACAACATCAAAACATTGTTCATCATTGTCTGCAATGACACTCCACTGTCCACCATATTCAGACTGTGGAAAAGGAATAAAATGATCAATTAGATAGAGATACTTCATTGACTCCTGGAATACCTTAATACTATACTACTTTTTTAGTTTTCTGACAAGGTATTCTGCCCACTCTTCCATCTTATCAGGATGGATTTGAGTGATACCACCTTCTTCAACTGCTCTCCTCATTGATTCCATTTCCTGTGTCTTCAGTTTTTTGTTCTGGGGTAGAGACATAGTTTCCAAAAGGGTCTGTTTTTAGATAGGTAACAACATCATCATAAGTGACGTCATTTAATTTAGTCCTATAAGGATTATCAAATTTAGATACCTCAGTTACAGTATTGTTCCAAGCACGTTGTGATGCTTTTTCATACTGACGTATATAGACTGGCATAAATGCAGTCATGGCGGCAGATAAATCTACAATAGCATCTTGATCACCACAATTTACAGCATCATTCAAATCATCAATCATCCCATCTAAGGTAATAATACGATTGAATGATTCTTCAAGATCATTCATTACTTCCCACGTTTTGTTGTAAGTAATCATTTGATTGTACTCCAGTTAGGATCATTTTCTTTTGACATCCGGAAGTGATACCTTCCAGAGATAGAAGCAAGAAACATCTTCTCTTGGTCTTCCTGTTCTACTCTACACGAATGCAGTTGATCCATCAAGTTATGGAAACGATTCTTTGCCTTACCACTGATAGGTTTTACAGTTACAAACTTGGTTTTCATAGAGCTCGTAGAACCTCATCTCAAAAGCAACAAAGCAATTATAGACAAAAAAAAGAGACCTGTCAAGGTCTCTGAGACAGTTCTTAAGGTGTCCTTAGACTATCTAACCCTATCCCAAGCACAATGTGCTCTATGACCATCCTGAAGCACATAATGAAAGAATATTTGATGGTAGTAAGGTTCAAATTTCTTACCAAATACACTTTTATTTTCACCTGGCATAGGATTACGCCAATGTGGTCTCTCACATCCCTTATAAACCATACCATCACCTGGTTTTAATACTAATGATTTTTCCTCACCAGGAATAACAATAGCAGTTTTCTTTTTATCAATGTAAGTATCAGGTGTTTTTATATAAACAGGCCAATTAGCATCCTCACCTTCAAGAGTGGTGCTAACATGCACAGTTACAGAAATTTCACAGGCATCACGATCAACGTGTTTTGCTAATGATTGTCCTGGATAATAAAATCTATCATAATAGTAAGTATTATATAATTTACGACCAATTATATTTTCTAGTTTTTTACGTACACCAGAGTGAATTTTTCTATATTGTGGGTGCCAATATCTTGAAGTAGAACCCTCTACCTGAGATTCAACAGGAGTATGAGTAAAATGCTCTGGATTCTTATCATAGAAGTTATATTGTCCTTTTAATGGTGGAACTGAATGATATAATGCATCAACACTCCATAAATTTTTAATCAAGAGAAATCCATTCTTGTCAAAACTATCATTGCGAGTCCATGCAGTTCCAGTATTCTTCCTTTCCTGCATCATTATCTGCTCATCCATTTGTTCTGTCATTATTTCCACCTTGGACCCACTGTCCAACCAACAATAGACTTACGCACACCTTTAGTTACTTTAAGAACCCTATGTTGTGTACGAGAATCAAACAAAACAATAGTTCCTCTTTTGCGTGGAACAATGTAAGAATTACCTGCTTCATCTAATAGTTGCACATTACCACCCTCATAGTCATCAGGGTCAGACAACTGCATTGCAAAGGATAATTTACGTACCATTTCTACATTTTCATTTAGGAAGTCTTGTCCTAGACCTTCTGCTCTATTACCAACCGATACTGGTTTATATTGTGATGCAAGTCCAGCATCATTATGCCAACCATAGAACATTCCTTCACCATATCTAGTGTATTGCATTGATTCACCATCAATACACCTCAAATCATATAAGAAGTTTTCTCTATTTGCTCTTTGAATATAGTGCCACAAAAAACCACCCAACCAATGAGTAGTGGGAATCCAAGCATTTTGTGAATTTCTTTTATCTTTATTCAGCGCATCTCCATGTAGTTTGGAGTCTCCCATTTGCTCATCAAAAGTGTCAGCAACATCTCTTTCAATGATATTCACAATGTCTTCAGGTAAATCAGTGAAGTACCAAATTGATTGATATGCCATGCACCTATGATGAATTCAATCTATTATATATTAGTTTGATTGAAGTGTCAATGTTTATCAGTTTGTTTGATAGTTGATAAAGAAATTACCACGATTGTTATTTTGCCAAAAATCATGAGTACTTTGTAATGTTCCAGTAGCTGAAGTTTTTAAATTTATAGTAGCATAAGTTTCATTGGGATGCGGAGCCATAGAAGGAGTGTTAGTACATGAGGTAGCTGAATTATCAAACCAAACCATAGCACCTCCACCTGTGAATGTGGTTCCTGGACTATTAATAACAGTAAAAGGTAGACTTAGAATTCGTCTAGCGTTACCAGTCCCCATACTGTTTGGTCTTAATCCACCCCAACATTGAACTGACTTACCAATTTTGATATAATATCCCCACTGAATGTCATAGGTAGCAGTACCGCCAATATTGGGAGTCCATGTTCCCTCTTCATAATCGTCTAATGTATTTGCTGCTGTGGCATCAACACCACTTCCAAGTTCAATACCATTAGCAAATGATACAACACCACCCGAATGAATTCTCATTCTTTCTGTTGGTGATGATGCTCCGTCGGCAGTAGTGGAGAATACAATTCGACCTGGATAGTCACTTGATCCAGAATCAGCGTCTGCGTAACATTCAATACCAGCATAACTAGCACCTGTATTGTCTCCAAAATTGATAAGACCTATCTGGTTATTAGCACCGAATGCTGCTTGTCCCCTTTGTAAGGAAATATGACCGGCTCCTGCGGGTGTGCTTGGATACCCTTGAACAACAATATTTGCGTACTGTCCGTTTCCAGCCGTAGGGCTAGTAGTCGTCCCAAACAACACCCTGCCACTTGAATCTATAAGAAGTCTATCAGCATTGGCAGTGCCTAACTTTAATTTGTCACCATCATGGTCATATGTGATATAACCACGATATTCTGCAACACCTGATGTTCCATCAGAGAAATAGATATTACCTCTATTCGCAGTTCCACTACGAATGGTCATTCCAGTATGACCTGAAGTTGCAACAGTTAAATCATCTGCGTTTGCTTCACCTTCAGTTGTGGTTCCTAGCAACATCCGACCACTTGTATCTATTACAAGTCTATTAGACGATGCCGTTGCATCTCTTACTACCCATGAATCGGATACATCTCCCCTTAACCCAGTATGCCAAGTTCTATCTGGATTTTCTTGTATTAGAATAGGATTGAAACCCCCATCACCTGTTTCAATCTTAATAGCAGAGGTAGTAGCACCAAAGACATGAAGTTGATTATCTGGTGAAGCAGTTGCGATGCCGACATTACCATCTCCATTTATTCTTACAACCTCCGTTGTAGATCCTCTAAAAATATGATCACGATTACTGGATGAAGTGCTATAAAAAATATTTCCACTATTACCCAAAAATGAAGCAGTTGTTGATCCGTCAGTATCTATTAAATTAAGTGTTGGTGTTGCATTTTCAATATTAATATTACTTCTAAGTGTTCCACCAATTGATACATCTCCAGAGAAAGTACTGACACCAGTTACAACAATACCAGATGGAGCTCCAATGGCACCACCAAGTCTGTTTCTTATATTGTCAACATTAATCTGTGACATCTTATTCTTCTTTCTAGTTATTTATGATGATGCAATATAAGTACCACCAAATAGCAATTCCTGGTTGGTTGATGTTGTAGTAAAATTACCAACAAAGAACCTCGAACCGCCTTCACCATCTAGTCTGCACTGGGTGCCGCTTTTATTTGAATCTTGTGACTCTGAATTGCTATTCAACAACATAGTAACCAAACCATTATAATTTTCACCGTAGGTCATAGCATAAGGAAGACCACCAATGTGACAACTAACACCGTATGCAATAGTTCCACTAGCTCTAAACCTCAATCCAAAAGTTACCTGTCTACCAACTTTGACATATTTGCCAGCCACAGTCACTGTACCAGAAGTTGTGAAACTATTAATAGTAGGAGTAAATGTTCCTTCTTCATAATCATCAAGAAGTTCAGAAGTCATTGTTCCTGAACCATTACCAGTAGCAGAGAAGTCAATACCATGACCATTTGCAACTACAAGATTGCCATCAGAAATAGAAAGATTGCCAGTAGCAAGTAAACTTATATCATAATTATTTGATCCATCGCTGCGAGAGGATCTTAAAGTAAGACTGCCATTAGTAGAAGCATCTGATCCATAACAACGAATTTGTGCTAGTCCACTGCCTTCTTCTCCAAGGCGCATTGAATTTGCCCCATGTGCAGTATTTTGACCCGTAATTGCAATTCCTTTGCCTGCAATTGTTAATTGAGCTCCACTTTGAGGAGATGCGACACCTATGGATACGAATCCTTCAGAAGTTATACGAAGTCTTTCTGATGCAGTGTTTGCTCCGTCGGCTGATGTGGAAAACACAATCCTTCCTGGCATATCATTGCTACCAGGAGTTCCATCTACAAATGCTTGGATTGATGCACCAACATTCTGAGTATCTGTTCCATCTGCACCTGCAAATCGAATCATCCCTAAACTATCACCACTTTGCACAACAGTATTATCACCAAGAGATGCTGCTCTAGATTTTCCAAAACTTAAATATGGACCAGCTGTACTAGCAGCACATCTTGTTACAGTTACACCAGCAGTCGCATCAACTGCTTCTACTTGAAGTTTGTGAGCTGTTGCAGTTCCAACAGAACGAGAAGCAGTTACTCCAATCAGCAACCGACCACTTGAATCAAGGCGTATATGCTCACTGTCTGCAGTGTGAAACTGCATGTGATCAGTTGAGTGAGCATATCTAAAACCGCCTTGACCAGAGTTTGTATCATTAAAACTTAATAAGGATGTACCACTTGTAGATGCAGTAATATTTACAGATGTGCTACTTTCACTGGTAGTGCCAAATGTAGTATTTTGACTTGAATCAACACGAAGTGCTTCACTACCACCAGTTTCTACAGTAAATGTATCAGCAGCAGGGAATCTTAATGCAGTGTTAGTGTCACCAGTATGGATGATTTTATCTTCAATGGAAAAATCTCCAGATGCACCACCACTAAAAGATGTAGCAGTACACACACCAGTTACAACTGCACCTCTGGAAAAACCAACAGATCCATTATCCTCTTTATTTACAATATCATCAACCTGTAATTTTGACATAGCACTAGGTTTTTAGTTATTTATGAGGACTTATTGGCAATCAAAAATGCCTTATAAGAATTTTTGACATCTGTAGTCCATGCAGCATTACAGATTGCTTGTACATCAGCATCTTCACCACTGATATCTGTATCTACAAAGTTATCACTCTCATCAATAGAACCACATGTGAGTGCATGACGATGGAATGAACGGGTGACTTCTACACCATCTTTTTCAATAACAGTTGCTCTACGAACTTGAACTGTTTTGTATTGACCAACGACTTCAATCTTGTCGTTTTCAAATCTTTCAGTAAGTGCCATTAGGAAAATCCTCCGAATTGAACAGGTTTAGGCATAATTAATTGTTAGTAAACCAATTACTATAATTGATTTACCTCAGACAAAAGTTTATAAACTATTTGCCAGCTGCAATAGCAGCATTAAGTGGTGCAAGGTCTTCTGATGTCCAGTAGTCCTTAGCAACCATCAGTTCCAGATGTTCTACGTTGCGTGCAACAGTAGCTTTTTGATCGTCATCACGGGATGACAGTGCCATCAGAGCGTTCACCAGAGTGACGCTATCAAGAGCAGCAGAGTAATTCTGTGCAATTTCAGCAGCAGTAAGAGTGTCGTCCATTTGAATCTCCAAAGAAAAGTGGGGTTAAGCCCCTTTAAGGGTTGCTAGTTCAGTTTTTAAATCACTGACCATTGTAGTTAATTCCTGCACAGCATTAACCAGAACAGGAACCAGATGCTCACCTTTATATTTAAGGTGATTACTATCTTCACTATCTATAATAACAGGATTGTCACCTTCTAAAGCAAGAATGTCTTGTGCTTTGAATCCATAACGTACATTACCATCTGGTGTTTCAGTATTACGATCTACCTTGAACTGGAAGGCAGTTGGTTTTAATTTATTAACGAAGTCCAGACCATAAGGTACTGGAGCAAAGTTCATCTTATCTCTTTCATCTGATGTTACGGTAAAAGATACTTTGACATAAGCATTAGAAATGCTGGTGTGACCCAGTACAAGACGATTGCTTTCTGTTGTTGGGTCAAATACTGGAGAATATGACCCCCCATCAGTCATTGCACCTAATCCAATGTTGCCACCACCAGTTGTGACATTTTTTAAACTTTGTGAACCAAATGCAGTATTATAAATGCCTGTAGTCAAATTATAAAGACCACTCAAGCCAACAGCAGTGTTTTGAGCGCCAGTAGTCATTGAGTACATACATCTGTCACCAACGGCAACATTGTTGCTTCCAGTGGTGCAACTATTCATAGCCGTAATACCTGCTGCAGTATTTTTTTCTCCAGTAGTGTTATTCTGCAATGCTCTATATCCAAAAGCCGAATTGTAAGATCCAGTGGTGTTATCATAGAGAGCTTGAAACCCCCCTGCTGTGTTACCGCTAGCGGTAGTGTTAGTACGAAGCGAATCAATGCCAAAAGCAGAATTTTGAGTTCCTGTAGTATTAGAACGAAGGCCGTCTTTACCAAAAGCGGCATTACTATCGCCAGTAGTGTTGGCATACAGGGCCTGGTATCCAGTTGCTGTGTTGTTAGTACCAGTAGTGTTGGTATAAAGAGCTTCTCTGCCTAAAGCTGAGTTGTAAGATGCAGTGGTGTTTGAATAGAGAGCAAAGAATCCACTAGCTGTGTTATTACTACCAGTAGTATTAGACTTAAGACTTTCTCGTCCAAATGCTGTGTTATCAGCGCCAGTGGTGTTGGAATAGAGGGATTGGAATCCGTTAGCTGTGTTGTTATTAGCTGTAGTATTGTTATAGAGAGATTGATACCCAGTAGATGTATTTTGAGTACCAGTAGTGTTGGAATAGAGAGACGCATCACCAATAGCTGTGTTGTTGGCAGCAGTGGTGTTGGAATAAAGAGAAGCTTTACCGATAGCAACGTTATTAGACCCAGTGGTGTTGGTATAAAGTGCTTGCGATCCATTGGCTACATTGTAA
>MDSX01095696.1_pt1 | contig 12288 bp, 11 predicted proteins | sample 811141 | NCBI WGS metagenome assembly MDSX01 (sample SAMN05326642, study PRJNA326480) | marine metagenome | isolation source: seawater | place: Atlantic Ocean: South East | collected 2010
CAGGTAGTTCTCTGGATATCAGTTCTTTTCACACTTCAAACTGGGGCTCAATATTTACTTGATGGTGGAAAAGCTACGAGCACCACTGGAGAGTAAGGAAGTGTTTAGATGAGATGTGAAGTGGTCGCAGTAGGAACTGAACTTTTACTCGGGCAAATTGTTGATACAAACTCAGCTTGGATAGGGGAGCAGCTCGCACTTGCTGGGATAGATTGTCTACGCCACACTGCAGTGGGGGACAACCCGCAACGGATACGGCTAGCTCTTGAAGAATCTTTAAATAGAGCTGACGCCGTCATCGTCACTGGCGGCTTGGGACCCACACAAGATGACATCACTCGTGACATTATTGCTGAAGTCATGAATGTAGAAATGACCCAAGACCCTGAGTTGGTGGAACTCATCACATCTAAATTTTTAGGACGCGGAAGAGCAATGCCTGAAAACAATTTACGTCAAGCGGACTTGCCTAGAGGGGCGACAGCAATGAAAGAGATGCCTGGAACAGCTCCTGGGTTGATTTGTCCGGTAGATAAAAAGGTTATTTATGCTGTGCCAGGAGTCCCTTTAGAGATGAGACAGATGATTGAGGGAACTGTAATTCCTGACCTTGTTTCTCGTTCCGGTGAGATAGCAGCAATAAGGTCACGTGTTCTCCGTACGTGGGGACAGTCGGAATCAGGACTAGCTGAAATACTGGCTGATGAAATCAAAAGACTAGATGGCGATTCAGGGGTCACTCTTGCTTTCTTAGCAAGTGGAATGGAAGGGCTCAAGGTGCGAATTACAGCCAAAGCCCCGACAGAAATTGAAGTTGAAGCACTCTTAAATGACGAAGAGGCAAGAGTGCGTTCAATTATAGGGTCGCTTGTATTTGGCGTAGATGAAGAAAATATGGAAACAGTAGTTCTAAACGAATTGATTGCTCAGGGCCTGACACTAGCTACTGCAGAATCAATGACCGGTGGTCTTATTGCTTCCCGATTAACTGACATTCCAGGTTCAAGTCAAGCCTTCTTAGGTTCCATAGTGTCTTATGCGAACACCGTTAAATATGAAATTCTAAATGTCTCAGAGGGGCCTGTAGTTAGTGAACAGGCAGTGTTGTCGATGGCTAAAGGGGTATGTGAGGTATTAGGGGCCGATGTTTCAGTAGCAGTAACTGGAGTGGCAGGACCCGAACCACAAGAGGGTAATCAGCCAGGATTAGTTTGGATTGGAACCAGTGTTGATGGAGTAGCTGAGGCAGCTAAGGTTCAATTTCCTTATGATTGAACGATGGCGCGCCAACTTACTGTGATAACAGCATTAGACCTTTTGCGTCGAAGACTTATTGGGCGAACGGGAAAAAACTAGTTGCCCTCGGTCTCGAGATTAATGCAAGCAGAGTTGATGCAATAACGATCACCGGTAGGGGTGGGGCCGTCCGGGAATATGTGCCCGAGATGAGCTCCACAGTTCGTGCAAAGAGTTTCAGTGCGAATCATTCCAAAACTCTGGTCAGAGCGAAAAGTTATGATTCCTTCTTGAATCGGGGCATCGAAACTTGGCCAACCGCATCCGGAATCAAACTTACTCCCACTGCTAAACAACGGTTCATCACACACGATGCATCTGTAGGTTCCGTCGCGAGTTTCATCCCAGTAGATGCCGGTAAACGGAGCTTCTGTATCTGCTTCTTGCGTGCATTTATACTGTTGGTCAGTTAAACGCTCACGTAAGGATTCTTTACTTCCGATTTGATTTTCAGTGTTTTCCACTCTCTCAATGTAGTAGAAAATATAGTTTTTAAAAAATTTTATGAAAATACTTGTATCGAACACCTGTTCGCAATTACAATGTTGTTATTAAGAAAAGAAATGTCACACCCACCTTCTAGATTCTTGATGTAAGAGATATTAGGAATCAAATAAGAACGGAGTTCTCATGACGAAGAAAAATAATAAGACCAACAAGATAGTTCCTGAAATAGGGGCAGATTCTGCTGAAAGAGGTAAAGCTCTTGACGCTGCGCTTGGACAGATTGAAAAACAGTTTGGCGCTGGAGCCGTTATGAAAATGGGTGATAAGTCTTCAATGGCCATTGAAACAGTGCCAACCGGTGCCTTGGCTCTTGATTTAGCTTTAGGTGTAGGTGGGCTTCCTCGGGGAAGAGTAGTTGAAATCTACGGTCCTGAAGGTTCAGGTAAAACGACTTTAGCCACTCACGTTGTTGCAGAAGCGCAACGAAACGGTGGAGTATGCGCTTATATCGATGCTGAACATGCCATGGATCCAACTTATGCAAGAGCAATTGGGGTTGATGTTGACGAATTGTTGATATCTCAACCTGATACTGGGGAACAAGCCCTTGAAATAGTTGACATGCTTGTTCGGTCAGGTGCTCTTGATGTAATCGTCATAGATTCGGTTGCTGCTTTGACTCCAAGGGCTGAAATAGAAGGAGACATGGGAGATGCACATGTTGGACTTCAGGCACGGTTAATGTCGCAGGCTTTAAGAAAACTTGCATCGAATTTAAATCGCTCCCAGACGATATGTATTTTCATAAATCAATTGCGAGAAAAAATTGGTGTGATGTTTGGATCTCCAGAAACCACTCCAGGAGGTAGAGCGCTCAAGTTCTATTCTTCAGTGCGTCTTGATATTCGCCGCATTGAAGCTTTGAAAGATGGTTTAGACATAGTCGGAAACAGGACAAGAGTCAAAGTAGTGAAAAATAAAGTGGCTCCACCTTTCCGTCAAGCAGAGTTTGACATTATGTATGGACAAGGAATCAGCCGCGAAGGCTCGGTCATAGACCTTGGAGCAGATTTGGACATTGTTAAGAAATCTGGTGCTTGGTATACCTACGAGGGTGAACAACTAGGTCAGGGTCGGGAAAATGCTAAAAAATTCCTTTTCGATAATCCTGAAGTAATGATGGAAATTACGGACCGGGTTTGGCGTGAAGTAGCTCCAGAAGTCGAAGAGTCTGTCGAAGAAGAAATTGTCGATACAGATGAATTTACTGAAACAGATGATTTACCGATAAGTCTTGATGAGTGAATTTAGATCTAAACTGCTTTACTACTCTCGGCTAGGTTCGTGATCTGAGCTATACCTGCGTAACCTAAAAGAATGAGCGAAAACTCAGAATCTTTATCTCCTCGTACATACACAGTTCGTACTTATGGCTGTCAAATGAATGAGCATGACAGCGAACGTATAGCAGGCCTTTTAGAAGCAGATGGTTTGACGCTTGCTAACACGGATGAAGAAGCTGATGTCATTGTTCTAAATACCTGCTGTATCCGAGAAAACGCTGATAATAAACTTTATGGTGCCTTAGGTAATCTAAAAACTCTAAAGGAAGAGCGCCCAAATATGCAGATTGCAGTGGCTGGATGTTTAGCGCAAAAAGATCGTGAAATTATCCAGCAAAAAGCTGGGCATGTTGACGTAGTGTTTGGCACGCACAATGTGCATAGAGCTATTGATCTACTTGCTGAAGCTCGTCTAAATGGGCCTGTTATAGAGATTTTAGAAGAAGTCGTGCAGGAAGAATCTGAACTCTTCCCTTCCGCTTTACCGACACGTCGAGAAGAAGATCATAGTGCTTTGGTTACTTTGCAGATTGGGTGTGATAATTCTTGCGCTTTCTGCATAGTTCCATCGGTGAGAGGACCTGAAATTAGTCGTCCGTTTGGTCAGCTTATTGATGAAATAGGAAGTCTCGCTTCTGAAGGCGTGACGGAAATTACTTTGTTAGGTCAAAATGTAAATTCTTATGGACGTGATTTAACCATAAAATTACGTCAGCAAGAAAGCAGCCCCACTGATCAGATTACCGCTGGAGAGATCTGGGCTTTAGATGAAAGTCGGCGGCTTCGGCCTTTGTTCGCGGACTTACTTCGTGCTGTTGGGAAAGTAGAGGGAATAGAGCGAGTTAGGTTTACCAGTCCTCATCCAAAAGATTTACGCCCCGAAACAATTGCAGCTATGGCTGATGTTGATGAAGTTTGTGAACATTTGCACTTGCCACTCCAGTCAGGAAGTGATCGGATACTCGCAAGCATGCACCGTGGATATACCGCTGAACGCTATTTACAACGGCTCAATCAAGCACGAAATCAAATTAGAGATCTAGCCGTTACTACTGACATCATTGTTGGGTTCCCGGGGGAAACTGAAGAAGATTTTGTGCAAACACTTGAGATTGTGGCAGAGGTTGGATTTGACTCGGCTTACACTTTTATTTTTTCTCCTAGACCAGGAACCGAAGCGGCAGAGATGGTTGACAAGTATGTTGATCATGATATTGCTGTTGATCGCTACGAAAGACTACGTAGAGTCATTACTCGTTCGTCGGCTTTAGAGCATCAGGCTCGAGTCGGACGCATTGAATCAATAGTTATTGAAGGTCCATCAAAACGCGAACCAAATCAAGTTACGGGTCGAACTCGCCAGAATAAAATAGTGCATGTGGAATCCATGAAAGGGCTTAATGCGGGAACTTACGCTGATGTGGAAATAACCGAGGCAGGTGGTTATTACTTGATAGGTGAGTTAGTACAAATCACGGCTCAACCAAAGTCTCGCCGTCGCATTCCAGTAGTTTCTGGATAATTTTATGATTATTCCCAACGGCCATTTGGTGCTTATAGGGACTACTGCTTCTGGAAAATCTTCATTATCCATAGAAGTGGCTAAGAAAAGACCAATTCTTGAAATCATTTCTATGGATTCAATGGCGATCTATCAGGGAATGAACATCGGAACTGCCACACCCTCGCATGAAGAACAAAGTGAAATTCAACATCATCTAATAAACATTGTTGAACCCACTGAAGAATTTTCGGTTTCACAATTTCAAGAAGCTGCAAATAATTCTCTAATGGAAATTGAGGACAGAAAACAAAAAGCTCTTTTGGTAGGCGGGACAGGGCTTCATGTCAGAGCAGTCGTAGACAACTTGTCTATCCCAGGACAATTCCCTGAGGTTAAACGAGAAATTGAATCTGAGATTGACACAACAAAGCTTTATAAACAGTTAGAGAACTTGGATCCAGTTGCGGCTAAGAAGATGGAGCCTACAAATCGAAGAAGAGTAGTGAGAGCGTTAGAGGTAACTCTTGGTTCAGGGAAACCTTTTTCCCAATTCGGTCCTGGCATGGATTCATACCCATCCACCCCATTTACTCAGATCGGGCTTCAGCTTTCGCGTGAAACCATAGACAAACGTATTTCTGAGCGTTATGAACAACAGGTCGCTAGTGGTTTTCTAGAAGAAGTAGAAATTGTTATGGCTAAGGGCCTTTCTCGTACCGCTGCTCCAGCTTTGGGATACAAGGAGTTCCATTCACATCTCCGTGGAGAATGCTCTCTTGAAGAAGCAATTGAAAAAGCAGTTATTGCCACAAAAAGGTTTGCGCGACGACAAGAGCGTTGGTTTCGTCGAGATCCGCGCATCAACTGGTTAGAAGTCGTAGAAGACCCCTCCGAAGTCCTCGAAGAAGTATTAAAAATATTCGATGAAGCAAACAAAAATTAATTAGCCGCACTAACACACCATCTATAGGCCAAAATGGAGACATGCAGATAAGTCGTTATCAAGGACTCGGAAATGATTTCCTCATTACATTTCTAGAGGATCTACCAAATGATCCTTTCGTCACTGCTCGCCATCTTTGTGATCGGAAAAATTCTATTGGAGCTGATGGGCTAATTTTTGGCACTCCATCAACGTCAGGAGATGCTTTCTTTACTCTCTTCAACTCGGATGGAAGTGAAGCAGAAGTAAGTGGAAATGGTTTAGCTTGTTTCGGATATGCAATCCATCGAAACGATATGACAAAAGAACTGATCACGATAGAGACAGCAACAGCAGAGCACAAGATTTGGATTAGGAAAATTTCAAATAATTCTGCTTCTGTTGAGGCATCACTTAATACTCCAAATAAAGGACCAGCTTTTGACGATTTGAAGATAGATCTTGGAGGAACGAAGCACACTCGGGCTGCGTCGGTTGATGTTGGTAACCCGCATTTGGTCATTGAAGTTGAAGATATAGAAGGCATTGATTTGGGTGAAGTTGGACCAAAATTAGAAGCATTCTTTATGCCTGTTGGTTGCAATATTCACTTAGTTTCAATTTCAGATGATCAAGAGATTCAAGTGCGACACTGGGAGCGAGGAGTTGGACTAACTGAGGCTTGTGGATCAGGTGCAGTAGCATCAGCTTGGGCAGCGCATCAGTGGGGTGTGGTTAGTAATGATGTGCAAGTGGGAATGCCTGGAGGCACAGCATCGGTGTCGCTGGGGGAGAGACCAACCTACATGTGTGAAGTTATCTATGAGGGAGAATTTGAGGTCTGAATGGTTGAAGAATCAGATCAGGAATTTCAATCTCAAACCGATGAATCTCATAGAGGCGCCTTTGGTGAATATGGAGGAACAGCTAAAGGTCTAATTGACCGATCGTTCCGAGAGCGTATTGTTTTAGCTGCCGTAACTTTAGAAAAAGTAGAAAGTGAAGAAACAGAAGCTTCTTTGCAAGAGCTCGCACTCTTAGTCGACACTGCAGGTGCTGATCCTGTGGCTCAAATATTACAAAATCGGCAAGTGCCAGATCGAACTACGTATGTTGGACGAGGTAAAGCAGAAGAAATACGTCAAGTCTCAGACTCTTTAGATGCTGACACTGTGGTATTTGATAACGAATTGACTCCTGCCCAGCAAGGCAATCTTGAAAAGATTCTCAAACGTAGTGCGCTTGATCGGACAGCGGTGATATTAGATATTTTCGCACAGAATGCTTCAAGTCCAGAAGGAAAAACACAGGTTGAACTCGCACAACTTCGGTATCTTCTACCGCGTCTCCGCCGATCCGGTCATGCCTTCTCCCAACAGGGCGGCGGAATAGGCACAAGAGGGCCAGGAGAGACTCAACTTGAAGTTGACCGGCGTCGTCTCATGCGGCGGATAAGCAAGTTGGAATCTAACCTTAAGCAGTTAAAGAAAAATCGTGCTACTCAATCAAAATCACGGAAACGTACAAATAATCATGCGGTAACTATTGTCGGGTATACCAACGCAGGAAAATCCACATTACTTAATTCTCTCACCAACGCTGGAGTGTTAGTTGAGGATCGACTATTCGCCACTCTTGATGCCACTACGCGACGGCTTCAATTACCCGGGGGAGAGAAAGTCTATTTGACCGACACTGTTGGTTTTGTTCGCAAATTACCTCATCAGTTAGTTGAAGCTTTTACCTCCACTCTTGATGTAGTGGTTGATGCTGATCTGTTAATCCATGTTGTTGATTCATCAGATCCGGATCCCAAAGGAAGCATCGAAGCTGTCCATTCAGTCTTAAGGGAAATTGGAGCAGATGGAATAACGCAAATCTATGCATTCAATAAGGCGGATTTAGATCAATCCGCAGCTCAACGACTAGTAAGGCAAGAACAAGACGCTGTTGCCGTATCAGCAGTGACCGGTGAGGGGCTCGAAGACTTGTTAAAGATAATTGGAGAACATCTAAGAGAATTATCCCAAGTCATTGAGCTATTCATTCCATATGACAGAGGAGATGTATTGGCCAAAACTCATCGCGAGGGGCAAGTGTTAGAGGAAGTTCCAGAAGAAAAAGGATGGAAAGTCTTTGCCCGCTTAGAGAAATCCTCAGTGGGCCGTTTAGAAGAATTCATGAGAGGATAGACAAATGGTTACTCAAGAAAGTTTTATCCCACCTCCGATGCCTGTGTTGAGTCGAATAGGGGAGTTGCGAGAAAAAGCAGCTTCTTTACCAGGCGGTGCTGTAGATCTATCTGTTGGAAATCCGATAGATCCTGTGCCGGAAATAATCATTCAGTCTCTAAAAGATCACGATTTAGCTCGCCCCTATCCTGACTTTGGCGGACGTCAGGTCATCATGGGGGAGGTAATTAGTGATTGGTCAAAGAAGCAGTTAAATACAGCAATTGACCCTTCTGATTACGGAATTTGTATAGGAACTAAAGAATTTATCGCTGGGGCACCAAAGATTTTAAGTCTTCGTGACCCTCAGCGAGACACCGTTTTATATCCAGAGATTGCATACCCGTCTTATGCCATGGGTGCAGATTTGGCAGGTTGCCGAGCTGTCCCAGTCGCTATGGACACCGACTGGAAGATTGACGTTTCAAGTATTGATCCAGAAGATGCGAAAAGGGCACTGATGCTTTGGATTAATACGCCCGGAAATCCAGCTGGAGGTATTGACGATTTAGACGCGGTAGTCGAGTGGGGTCGCAAACATGGTGTTCCTGTCTTTAGCGATGAGTGTTATGTCGAATTCACTTGGGACGGCCCAGCCCGATCTGTTCTCCAATACGGGAATGAGGGAGTGGTGGCCGTGCATTCTCTTTCTAAGCGCTCAAATTTGGCAGGATTAAGATTTGGCTTCTATGCAGGTGACCCAGAAATAGTCTCGTATTGCCGAGAAATAAGAAGACACCAAGGCCTCATGGTTTCCGGGCATGCACAAGTAGCAGGCATTGCTGCATTACAAGATCAAGAACATGTTGAAGTCCAAAGGGCAAGATACAAAAAACGTCTTGAACGTCTTATCGGAATTCTTGCTCATATGGGTATTGAAGCGAGCATGCCAGGAGGTTCTTTTTATCTTTGGGTCCTATCAGCAGAAAAGGATTCTTCTAAACTTGCTTTTCTTCTAGCAGAAAAACTTGGAGTTATTTCGGTACCTGGAGAGACCTATGGGCCCAGAGGTGCCGGTTATGTGCGTTTGGCTGCCATAGTCTCAGAAGAGAACCTCACATTATTAGAGAAGCGAGCAGAAGACTTAAACAAATAATTGTGTTCACTCTGGGGGTATAAGGAAGGTAGTCTCACACTATGTCAGATATTCAAAATCAGATTCAAGAACTCTGGGAACGGAGAGAAACTTTAAACCCAGAAGATTCTGATGCCAATGCGGTTATCAACGAAGCGATCGAGTTGCTTGATCAAGGAAAGGTTCGAGTTGCCGAACCAAACTCAGATGGAGTCATTGTGCATGAGTGGTTAAAGCTCGCCATCCTTCTTTTATTTAAACAATCACAAATGAGCACAATTGAAGCAGAGCCGTTTGAGTTTGCTGACAAGATTCCCCTTAAAAGCAACTATCAAAATAACGGGGTTCGTGTGGTCCCGGGAGCTTTAGCCCGTTGGGGAAGTTACTTGGCTCCTGGTGTGATCATGATGCCGAGTTTCGTAAATATAGGTGCTTGGGTGGGGGAGAACACAATGGTAGACACATGGGCCACTGTAGGGTCGTGTGCTCAGATTGGACGAAACGTTCATCTTTCTGGAGGTGTGGGTATCGGCGGTGTACTTGAACCTCCAAATGCCACTCCCGTTGTCGTTGGAGACGAATGCTTAATAGGCAGTAGGTGCATTGTTGCTGAAGGGGCACGCGTAGGTGATGGAGTGGTGCTTGGAGCTGGAGCAGTTCTAACAGCTTCTATCCCTGTGATAGACGCTGAAACCGGAGAAGAAGTTAGCCGAGGAGAAATACCATCATGGTGTGTAGCAGTACAAGCTTCCCGCCCAAGAGAATTTTCCGGAGGGGAGTTTGGCTTACCGTGTGTGCTTATCGTCAAACACTTATCAGAAGGCGAACGTCATGATAAGTCAGCACTAAATGAAGTTTTACGAACCCACGGTGTTACTACTTGAACTGTTATGTCTGACTTATTATCTCTTACTGCAGAATTAGTAGATATTCCTTCTGTTAGTTCAGACGAGAAGGCGATAGCTGACTACATCGAGTCAGAGTTACGCCAGATCCCTGGACTTCAAGTTGAACGCATAGGAGACAATCTTGTTGCGCGTACTAACTTGGGTCACGCTCAACGGATACTTCTCGCGGGACATACCGACACAGTTCCAGGAACCCAGGGATCACGAATTGATGGAGATACTTTGTGGGGGCTTGGAAGTGCTGATATGAAAAGTGGGATTGCAGTCATGCTGGAACTGGCTCGATCCGTCAGCGATCCAAAAATGGACATCACTTGGGTTTTCTACGTCTGCGAAGAAGTAGCAAGTGACCGTAATGGCTTACGCCACCTTTTTGCAGAAGCAGACGAGTTGCTTAAAGCCGACGCCGCAGTACTTGGTGAACCGACGAACGCAATGGTTGAAGCAGGTTGCCAAGGCACGATGCGTTTCGAAGTGCGACTCAGTGGAGCGAGGGCTCATACAGCAAGACCTTGGATGGGAGTAAACGCTATTCACCGTACCGGCCCCCTCCTTTCCGCTATAGGTCAATATGAACATAGAGAACCAGAAATCAACGGCTGTAAATATCGTGAAGCTCTTCAAGTCGTAAACGTTTCAGGAGGTATAGCAGGAAACGTTGTTCCAGATGAAGCAGTTTTGTTGATCAATCATCGGTATGCGCCTGACCGAAATGGTGAAGAGGCAGAGAGTCATGTTAAGGAGTTTTTAGCCCCATACCTCAAGGATGGGGATCTAATAACGTTAATTGATCACGCTCCGGCAGCCGCACCAGGTTTAGACCATCCACTCATCTCTTCGTTGATAGAGAGCAATGAGCTCACGGTCAAAGCGAAACTTGGTTGGACTGACGTAGCTTTTTTCGCTGAACGTGGAATCCCTGCCGTAAATTTTGGACCCGGTGATCCGACTCTTGCCCATACGGAAAACGAAAATGTGCAGAGGGCACCTATAGAAGAAACGTTTAAGGCACTAGCAGACTTGCTTTCATGAAGGTAAAACGACTGTGACGGTTTGCCCAACTCTTGAGACGGAAAGACTGATTCTTCGACCGTTTACTGACGCAGATTTTGAAGACTATTTATCCATGATGGATAGTCCGGAAGTTAGAGAATCTTTGAGAATTTCGGAAGAAGAGGGGAGAGCTGAAGCATGGTTTGGTCTCGCTGCCTTTACCGGTCAGTGGGAGTTGCGCGGTACAGGATTATGGGCACTTGAAGAGAAGGACACGAAAAATTTCGTAGGTCGAGCAGGGTTGCATAATCCTGAACGGCACGATTGGCCCGGAGTAGAAGTCGGGTGGACACTTCATCCGGACTACTGGGGGTTTGGATATGCGACTGAAGCAGGGAAAGAAGCAGTGAGGTACGGATTTCAAGAACTTGGACAGAAGGAACTATTCAGTACGATATTGATGGACAACTATCGATCACAAGCAGTTGCTAAGAGGCTGGGTTTCGCATTAAAAGAAACTCAGCATTTATCTCATTACCCCAAAGAGCCTCACGGTATTTGGATTTTAGAGCGTGAGGAATACGAACTCAGATTTTCCTGAGCACTGTTACCACACGTCCTTGGATGATGACATCTGTAGCGGGATAACGCATTTCAGAAAAAGAAGAATTAGCGGGAGTCAAGACGATTTCGCTGTCTTCTTGCCGAAAGTATTTCACAGTGGCTTCATATTCAAATTCGTTTGTGAGAGTCGCAACGACTAATTCTCCAGAATTAGCGTCAGCTTGAGATCGCACAACAACATAGTCTCCATCAAAAATCCCCGCATCAATCATTGAGTCGCCTTTTACCTCCACCATGAAAAGCTCACCGTTACCGGTTAGGGCGGTAGGGAGCGGGAGGGATTCTTCAATATTTTCTTGAGCAAGTATGGGTCCACCAGCTGCAATTTGTCCTACTAAAGGTATGTACCGCACTTCTCCTCGTTCTCCAGTAAAGCCGGTCGCTGGATCGCGTCGAACTTTTATCCCACGAGGTATTGAAGGATCTCGTTCGATGTATCCCTTGTCTTGAAGCGTGGACATGTGGGAATGAACAGTAGAAGGAGAAGTTAGGCCGACAGCTTCGCCAATTTCACGAACTGAAGGGGGATAACCCCGATCTCTAATTGTCGAATCGATGAAATCGAGAATCTCTTGCTGCCGGTTTGTAAGGTTTTTTTCCATATTTTTCACCAAAATTAAATAAATGTTGTGATCGAACATTTGTTCGGTATCATATATTATATGAACGAACACCTGTTCCCCGTACATATGTTTGCCGAACAAATGTTTCATGTCAAGCATTTCTTTCAAACTTTTTGGTTTTCAGAGAAGTTTGTCTCGCATTTTTATGCGCAGCAAGAAATGTCACACCTATAAGGAAAGATGTACCTATGACAGCAGTAACACATATTTCCGTTTCACAAACTAATTCAACTACGGCCTCTCTGTTAGTTCCAGCTCAGGTTTATCGACGACGCAGAATCGGTGTTTCAGCTCTTCTTGCTGTAACTGTTTTCATTCTTTC
>MDSX01102202.1_pt1 | contig 12282 bp, 14 predicted proteins | sample 811141 | NCBI WGS metagenome assembly MDSX01 (sample SAMN05326642, study PRJNA326480) | marine metagenome | isolation source: seawater | place: Atlantic Ocean: South East | collected 2010
ACCGGGTTGCGCTGTGGGACGATAAGGATGCCAGTGCCGAAATTGATCTTTTCGGTCCGTGCCGCGACATAGCTCATCCAGATCAGCGGGTCCGGCAACGGGATGTCGTTCTTGCCACCGGCCATCTTACCGTCATCCGTATATGGGTACTTCGATTCATAGCCTTCCGGAACGACAACATGATCGACCGTCCATGCGGACTCGAAGCCAGCGGCTTCCGCGGCCTGGACCAATTCGACGGCGTTCTCCGGCTTGGTGTAACGCGCCGTATTGCAATATCTGACACCGAACTTCATTTCAGCCTCGCACAGAGTTCGAACAGTTCCTCAATCGCCTTAATCTGATTACCCTGGGCAGACGATGGCACCAGGATCGGCGTCTTGATACCAGCGTCGTACCAAGCCTCAAGCCCTTCAAGGACCTTCGATGCCGAACCATAGAGCGTATTGTCCGCAAGCCAACGGTCGGAGAGGCACTTTGCGATCTCCTCCGGCTCATTACCATTCTCCATCGCCTTTTCAACGCCGGCCATCTCTTCCTCGTAGCCCGCTTCCTTCCAGTAGTTGCGGTAATTCGGTAAACGGGCATAGCTAATCAAAGTCTTGCGGTTCACGGCAGCAGCCTTCTCCTCATCGCTAAAGACGCATGTCGGGATCATATCGCCGATGAAGAAACCCGGGTCCTTGCGCTTCACGTCCGGTACAACGGAAAGCGATTCGGCCATGTAAGACCGTGATCCATTGGCGAAGACCATGCCTTCGGCAATCTCCGCAGACAACGCGATCATCTTTTTCCGCAGCGTCGCAAGCGTGATCGGCGGCAATTCACCTATCATTTGGGCTTCGCGTGCGGTTTTCACAAATCCCCGAATATCCGAGAGGGGCTTACCCACCGTCACGCCGTAGCGCGCGTGCGAGGGCGCATGCGCGACCCCGATACCGAAGTGAAATCGCCCGCCCGACAGCTCATGGATGAAGGCGGCATGCTGCGCCAAATCGAGAGGCGAGCGGAAGTAAATTGGGCAGATTGACGTCCCGAAATGGATTCGATCCGTCGCCACGGCGAGGGCTGTCGACAGCGCCATATTGTCACCGAGCGACGGCATGTAAATGCCGGCAAAGCCTCGCGCCTCTGCTTCCTTGGCAAATTCAAGAATCTTATGGCGTCGTCCGGGCACCGCCGCCAAAGAGATAGCTGGCATTTTGATAGGCATATTGTCGTCCCTCCTCTGTCATTCCCGCGAATGCGGGAATCCAGCACGGCGCCGGAAACTCTTCTGGATGCCCGCATTCGCGGGAATGATAGTCGGTTGCTTCGAAAATCCGGACGCCAACCTAACTATGAAAATAGACGCCTTACTGCCCCGGCAAAGGGAGGATAATCCATGGATATCGGGTTCTTCAGCTATAACACGGAATACGGCATTCGCGCCGACGATCTCGCAAGAGAACTGGAAGCACGTAGCTTCGACTCGCTCTGGGTCGGTGAGCATACGCATATACCAGCAAGCCGCGAGACACCCTTCCCGGGCGGTGGCGACTTACCGAAGCCATATTATCATATGAGCGATCCATTCGTGACCCTCGGCATGGCGGCCGCAGTGACTGAGAACCTGAAACTCGGTACCGGGATCAGCCTCGTTGTCGAGCACGATCCTATCGCCCTCGCCAAATCGGTTGCCACGCTGGATAACTATTCGGGCGGACGATTTCTCTTCGGCATCGGTGGTGGCTGGAACAAGGAGGAAATGGAGAACCACGGCTATCCTTTCGACCGGCGCTGGAAGTTGCTGCGCGAGCGCGTGGAGGCGATGAAGGCGATCTGGACCGAAGAGGAAGCCAGCTACGGAGGTGAGTTCGTCAACTTCGAGCGTATCGTCTCCAACCCGAAACCCGCGCAGGACCCGCACCCACCCGTCCTGATGGGCGGCGCCACCGACATGTCCCTAAAGCGGGTCGCGCGCTATTGCGACGGTTGGATGCCGATCGACGTCCTGCTGCGTGATCCCGAGGCAATGGTCGCGAAAATGCGCCACGCGGTCAGCGAAGAGGGCCGGAACCCCGACGACATTCAGCTTTCCGCCTTCTGCCAGCGGGCCCGCGATGCAGATTCCCTAAAGAAGTTCCGCGTCGCCGGCTTCACCCGCGCCATCGTCGGCCTGCCCAACCGAAGCCGTGATGAAGTCTTGGCGTTCATCGACGACTATGTCGGTCTTGGCGAGGAGATAGGCTAGGACACCCTCAATCGTCATTCCGGAGTGCACTATAGAGTGACCCCGAAATTAGAGCCTGAGAACTAAATCCAGTCGCAACGACACATTGTGGGTCTCAGACTATAGTTCCGGATAACGCTCCGCGTTTCCGGAATAGCACTGCGTGGGGTCTACTACTTCCGCTTCACCTGGATTTGCCGGCCCAAATTCTCCGGCATTGGCAGGTGCTTATGCGCTTCGTAGATGGCCTGGATGCGCTCATAGATTTGCGTTGGAAACGGCGAGACCTTGCGGATTGACATATCGATGTGGAGGGTGATCGCCTCGGCTTCCGCCGCGAGGTAGCCCTTCTCCGCGTGATACATCTCCTGCCAATAGTGATACCGCTTCTCGTCGCACGCGATGATGCGATAGGTGAACCGCAACAGGTCGCCTTCCATCACTTCCTGAACGTATCGGATGTGATAATCGCCGACAAAGGTGCCAATGTTATTCGCCTTCCGATATTCGTTGGTATAACCGATAGCTTTAGCGACCGCGCCCGCCGCCTCATCGAACGCCATCAAATAGAAGGCGACGTTCATATGTCCGTTGTGGTCGATCCATTCCGGCCGGACCCGTTCAGTATGGATTTCGAGCGGTGCGGCAATTTGGGTCGTGTCGAACATCGGAGGTCCTTTTAATTTAAAGTCACATAAAAAACCTAATGCCGAACCGAGCACGGCATTAGGTCCGGTGATTGCGGCGAATTTACTCATACCACCAGAAATGAAAAGCTATCGCCTAAAAGCGGCCCCCTGCCCAATGGATTCCGTGGAGGTGAAGCGATGTGATATGAGGCACAGTTCGCGGAATTGAAGGTTCTGGACTTAAAGCCAAGGCATCGCCGGCCCCTACTGCGGCAGGTTGCTGGCCCGACAGGGCGCAGATGTATCAGGGTTGAACCCGTCGACAGCGGAGACCGGCGCGACATCTCCGCGTTAACCACAGTGGTCAAACGGCACCTCTCTAGGGCCGACATACGTGAGAGAGCCTCGCGGCACCCGGGCACGATAATAATGCAGCCCGGCAGCTTGCTGAATAGGGTGGTTGTTACAGGACCCGGCCTGCCTCTCGCGACAGGTTGACCGAGGCTGCCCGAATCACATCCTCACTTCGTGCCGATGGAGCTTACTACGAAGGAGAAATACCGTGGCCGACGAAGTAAAAATGCCGGTCGAAGGGTCGCATATCATGATGTTTGCGCGCTCTCTACTGGACGACAACCCGATTTACAGCGACGCCGATTACGCCGCCAAGAGCGAAACTGGCAGTATCATCGCCCCGCCGACTTTTGGTCGCGCGGTATCGCAATTCGATCCGGACTATCATCTACGTCCGAGAAACGGTGAAAAATGGTTCGGCTCCGGTAAGAACCCGACCGGTCTCGACGAGCCAGCGCCCTCGACAGGTGGCCTGCACGCCGAACAGCATTATGAGTATCACCGCCACCTGAAACCTGGCGACCAGCTCACCATGACCTCGAAACCAGGAAATACATGGGAGAAGCAGAGCAAGCGCGCCGGCCTGCTGAAATTCACCGAAACCATTTTCGAGTTTCACGATCAGAATGGCGAACTCGTTCTCACAATGCGAGGCGTCGGTGTGAAGACCGAAAAACCGGTCGAGCAGGATTAAGGGAAGGAATTGACAATGGCACTCAACATGAGCGACCTAAAACCCGGTGACGAGCATAGCGAAGTCGTCATCGACAATCTCAGCCGCACGCAACTAGTGATGTATTCCGGTGCGTCAGGTGACTACAACCCGCTGCACACGGACGATGTCTATACGAAGGAAGTCGCGGGCTATCCGGGTGTCTTCGCCCACGGCATGCTGACTATGGGTCTGACCGGCAAGATGCTGACGAACTATGTCGGCGACGGCCGCCTGACGAAGTTTGGTGTCCGCTTTACCAACCAAGTCTGGCCAGGCGACACCCTGACCTCGACCGCTACCGTGACAGATTTACGTGTCCAAGATGGCCAGGCGCTGGTCGACCTGGAGGTCAAGACGACAAACCAGGAAGGCTCGACGGTGGTCAGCGGCTACGCGACTGCAAAAATAGATTCGTAGTCAGCCCTACGCCTCCCGGCCAACGCGATGCAGAGAGCCAGGACCTAGTTCGGACACGATATATTTTAGCTAATCTGGATTCCGGATAACGCGACGCGTCTCCGGGAAATCATTACAACGGAGACGAGGAAGGAATTCCCATGAAACTCGGTCTCTCCATCGGATACTCCGGCGCCCACATGGACTTGCCGGTCGACCGAATTCTCCACGCGGAGAAAATCGGCTACGACAGCGTCTGGACGGCCGAGGCCTACGGGTCCGACGCAATTACGCCCTTGGCATATCTCGCAGCGATCACCAAGCGGATAAAACTCGGTACCGGCATCATCCAGGTATCGGCACGCACCCCGGCCAACTGCGCCATGAGCATGGGTACGGTCGACGCTCTCGCCGGTGGCGGACGTGCCATTGCGGGGCTCGGGGTCTCGGGTCCACAGATCGTCGAGGGCTGGTATGGACAGCCGTGGGGTCGGCCGTACTACTGGCTCAAGGACTATGTCGAGATCATGCGCAAGATCTGGCGCCGCGAGGAAGGCCTGACGCATGATGGCAAGCAGTTGCAACTCCCTTACAGCGGTGAAGGCGGGCTCGGTGTCGGCAAGCCATTGAAGTCGATTTTGCACATGAACCCTGACATTCCGATTTATATCGGCTCCGGAAACGAAGCGACGGTTCGCCTGACCGGCGAAGTGGCCGATGGCTGGCTGCCGCTGGGTTTCATGCCGGGCACGATGGATGAGTACAAACCGTGGCTCGAGGAAGGCTTCAAGCGCGCCGGCAACGGCAAGGGATGGGATAACTTTGATGTCATGGCCCGAATCTTTGTGGATGTGGACGAGGACGTGAAGGCGTCGATTGACCGCCTAAAGCCGCGCGAGGCGCTCTACATCGGCGGCATGGGTCACAAGGACAAGAACTTCCACAAGGACATGTTCGTCCGCCGCGGATACAAGGACGAGGCCGATCGTATCCAGGAACTCTATCTGGCCGGAAACAAGGAAGAAGCGATCGCCACGGTGCCGGACGAATGGATCGATTCCCGCGGCCTCATGGGACCACCGGCCCGCATCAAGGAGCGCTTCCGGGCATGGGAGGATTCGGGTGCAAACAACTTCACCATCGCCCCGGCGCAGGACGCCGCGGTCGACTTGATGGCGGAACTCGCGCGCCTTAATCCGCCGCGGGATTAAACGACTGACCGACCCTCATGGATGAGGTTCAACGTACCGAACTGGCCCAGCTCCTTGCCGGCTTGCGGCGCGAGGGGCGCCAGCGTAGTGGCCTCGAACCCGAACTGATTCCGCCTGACCGGGAGACCGCCTACGATATCGCCCGTCGGGTAGAAGAGGAACTCGGATGGACAGTCGCTGGATGGAAAATCGCGGCAACCAACACGGAAATGCAACAGGCCTTGCGGACCGACCAACCAATTTACGGCCGCGTCTACGCGCCCAATATCCGTCCGTCGCCTGCAACTTCCAAGTTCGAAACGCTCTGCAGTCCGATTCCCGAGGTGGAGTTTCAGGTGCGCCTCGGTTCGGACCTGCCGCCGCGAGAGACACCTTATTCCCTCGAAGAAGTAAGCGAAGCCGTTGCGTCTCTGCATCCGGGAATCGAGTTTGCCGAATGTCGGTTTATCCATGACGAGAACTTTCCTCCATTGCCCGCAATCCTCGCCGACGGCTCCGGTAGCGCGACACTAATCTTTGGTCCTGCCATCGAGAACTGGGAGGAGAAGGATATCGCGGGACAAGTAGTGACCCTCTATTGCGACGGTTACGAGAAACGCTCCGGAACCGCAAAAGCGGCGATGGAGCACCCAATGGTGCCACTAACATGGCTTGCCAACGAGTTGTCACGAACCGGCATCGGCCTGACGGCCAGTCAGATGATCAGTACCGGCACCCTGACCGGCATGCTGCGGCCGGAGCACGGACAGACCTACCGTGCCGATTTCGGGCCGTTTGGCGAGGTCGTCGTCAATCTTGAATAGGACGGCGCGATCCTACCAAGGTTCGTTGTAGGGCCGGAGTTCTACGTTAAAGGACCAGGTAGATTTCGGTTGGTGCGCAACGTGGAAGCATTCGCCCGCGATATCGGCCGGCTTCGCAAACATATCCTGTGGATAGTCTGGGCCCCGACGCTCCCGAACCCACCAGATATCGATGGCAGCGTCGATGGTGATATACGCAACGTGGACGCCTTGTGGCCCGAGGTCGCGGGCTAATGCTTCCGCGAGAATACGCTGTGCCGACTTCGACGGCGCGAAGCCGGTGAAATGAGGCTTACCACGCCAGGCGCCCGTGTTGCCGGTTACCAGGAGCGCACAGTCGCCCATCTCGATCATGTCCGGACAAGTTTCCTGTGCAAGTACCAATAGGGCGGTAACGTTGACCCGGAAGGTGCTCTCGAACTCTAGGGGGTCGATTTTATCGTAGCGCTCGCGCACCGCCCGCGCGCCATTCATGATAGCGACCTTCGGCGAGCCCATCTCCTGTTTGATCTTGTTCAGCGTGTCGCGGAAGCCGTCGGCATCCGCCATGTCACACGGATACCCGACGGCGTCCGCCACATCGCCCGCAATGCGTTCCAGGCGTTCCGCCTTGCGCGCAATCATCGCGACGCGGTAGCCACCCTTGGCAAAACGACGCACCAGCGCTTCACCCGTGCCGCTGCCGACACCTGCAACGACGGCCACGGGATGCTCGCCGCTCATCCCTTATGCCAGAGGAAGTCGCAGTGCGAGGCGCCTTTCATGCGCGTCTGCGTACGCCCAAATTCCCATTCTGGCCGAATCAGATCTTTCGCTGCAAAGTCCACACCGCAGGTCATCAGTGCGCCGATCTCCGGCTCACCAATCTGGCGGAAAAATTCCGCGGACTTACAGCCGGCGATGTTGTGGCCATGGGTCTCGTCGAAATTGTCAACAACCTCGCGCTCCACCGGAAAGCCGCTGTCGACCTCCTGCTCGACCAGCGGAGGAGAATCCGCCTCAAATCTCTTCGTCTTGCGGTAATCGACGTAGGCGCCGGCAATCGCCTTTCCGACGATGGCATGGGCTCGCTCCTTCCCAATCTCCTTCTCCAATTCTCGGACGATTGGAATACCCACCCGTGACTGGATCTTCATCGCTTTGAGGACGCTGTTAGACATTTAACGTCTCCCTTAGATGATCGGATCCGAGCCGCCGCACACCCGCAGCAAGGCACCGGTCGTATAGCTCGACGCATCGCTCGCGAAATAGAGGGCCGCTCCGACGATTTCGTCAGGCTGGCCAACACGCTTCATCGCCATGCGATCCCAACGCGCATTGAACTCCGGCGTATCCGGCCAGGCTTTCGAGATATCGGTGGCGAAGGGTCCTGGCGCAATGCAATTAACACGGACCTTGGGGCCATACTCGTAGGCGAGGTTCACGGTCATCTGATTGAGGGCTGACTTCGCCATGCCATATGTCGCGGCACGCCGGGTCGGTTGAAGCGACCCGGTGCTGGAGATGTTTATTATCGATCCACCGTCGCCTTCCATCATCCGCGTCGCCACCTGTGTTGCCAGGCGGAACGGTCCCTTCACGTTGATGTCGAAGACCTTGTCATAAAGCTCCTCACTAATCTCGGCAATCGATGGATAGAGCGGCGACAAACCGGCATTGTTGACCAAGATATCGACCCGGCCGAGACGATCGTAAACGGTCTCGATCAGCGCATCGCATTGCTCCCAGTAGCCGACGTGACATGCGATCGGCAGCGCGGTGCGGCCTGTCGTCTCTTCGACTTCCCTTGCCAAGACTTCACAGGAATCGATCTTCCGGCTGGTGATGACCACATCTGCGCCCGCATCTGCAAAGGCGAGGACCATCTCCCGGCCTAACCCGCGGCTTCCGCCGGTGATGACAACAATCTTACCGTTTAGATCGAAATAGTTCTTCGCCATGCCGGACCTCTAGAGCGCGTTCTCGGCGAGGACACGTAGTGCCTCGACGCTGGCCCCACGGCTCACCAGAGTATGCACATGTCCTTGCCTCGCCGCTTTATTCCAGTCCTGCAAACGTTCTATGATCCGTTCCTTCGGGCCGACTAGCGCGGTCCGGTCGACGAGTTCGTCAGGTACCGCATCAACCGCTTCCTTACGGCGTCCAGCAAGGAAGTGGTCCTGGATTTCCACAGCGGCGTCGACATATCCGATCCGCTTGGCAAAATCATTATAGAAGTTCTTGTCGCGCGCACCCATTCCGCCGATGTAGAAGGCCAAATTCTCTCGTACCGGCTGCCGGGCCTCTTCCAGGTCGTCGTTCATTCGGACCTGACAATAGGCAAGCACCATAAAGTCGGAGAGGCTCTTCCCGCCGCCTGCTTTCTCGAGGCCGGCGTTGATGTCCTGCTCGAAGATGTCGAACCGGTCCGGGTCCATATAAATCGGGATAAAACCATCGACGATCTCAGCCGCGGCCTTCACGCCGGACGGGGAAATCGCTGCAGAGACGATCGTTAGATTGGGATCACCGTGCAGCACGCTTTTCAGCGGCTTGCCGAGACCGGTTGTGCCGTCGCCAGTAATTGGGATCTGATAATGGAAACCTTGATGCTGAAGCGGCTCCTTCCGCTCCATAATCTTCCGTATGATCTCCACGTATTCCCGTAACCGCGTGAGCGGCCGCCCATAGGGAACGCCATACCAACCTTCGATCACCTGCGGCCCGGAAGGGCCGAGCCCCAGAATGAAACGGCCATCGGAGAGATGGTCGAGCGTCATCGCCGTCATTGCGACGCTGGAAGGGGTGCGCGCCGGCATTTGAACGATTCCCGTGCCAACCTTAATCTTGCTGGTCTGCGCCAGAATCCACGCGGCCGGTGAAAGCGCGTCTGACCCCCAAGCTTCCGCCGTCCAGACGGAGTCAAAACCGAGGTTTTCTGCCTCGTGAACGTAGTCCATATCGATCGACGCCTTGTTGCCGCCGGTACCCAGGGTTAGCCCGAGTTTCAATGCCATTTTGATGTTCCTTCCGTTGACGTCGCCGCCCGACACGGCGACCGCCGTGGAGCGCTAAAGCGTATTTAGCCTAGATTACCGCGAAAGCCACATTACGTAGGTCTTGCGGCGGCCGGGCCCGCCCCTTTTACTGCACCTAGGAACGCAATCGACAAAAAAATCGGGATGCATCGCTAATGACGGATACCTACAAGATCGCCATTGTCGGCGGCACAGGAGATTTGGGATCGGGCCTAGCGAAGCGCTGGGCCCGCGCGGGACACGAGATCGTCATCGGCTCACGGGATGCCGGACGCGCCGGCGATACCGCGGCGCGGTTCAACGAAGAGGCAGGAACGAGCTCGATCTCGGGTCTCGAAAATTCGGACGCTGCGGCGGCAGGTGAAATTGTTGTGCTGACGGTCCCTTACGAAAACCATGCGCCAACCCTGGAGGCGATCAAGGACAAGGTGCAAGGCAAGATCGTTGTCGATGTCACGGTGCCATTGATGCCGCCGAAAGTACGCACGGTACAACTTCCTGAAGGCGGCAGCTGCGCCAAGGCAGCACAAGCGTTACTCGGAAGCGAGGTTCGCGTCGTCTCCGCATTTCAGAATGTCGCTGCCGCGCATCTCTCCGATCTGGAACACGATATCGACTGCGACGTGTTGGTTTGCGGCAATAATCCGGAGGCGCGTGAAGTGATCGTCAAACTAGCCAGGGACGCCAGCATGAAAGCTTGGCATGCGGGCGTAATCGCTAATTCCGCTATCGCCGAGGCTCTTACCTCAGGTCTGATTTTCATGAACGGGCGTTACAAGATTGACGGCGCCGGAATCCGCATCACCGGCACCCCCGGTTCAGCGGCCAAGGACTAAGACTGGCCCAATGCCGGATCGCCTGACATTGCTCGCCCTTGAAGGTGTTCCGATGGTCCGACCGGATGACGACCTCGCCGCGATCGTGGACGACGCCATCGCGGCGATCGGAGAGACACTCGATGATGGCGACATCATTGTGGTCGCACAGAAGATCGTCTCGAAGGCCGAGGGACGCATTGTCGACCTGCGCAATATTGTACCCAGCGATCAGGCCATTACATTGGCCAAATCCGTCGACAAAGACCCCCGTCAAGTCGAGGTCATCCTGCGCGAGAGCCGGGCAGTCGTCCGCGAGAAGCCGGGCGTCCTGATTGTCGAAAACAACCTCGGCCTAATCATGGCGAATGCCGGGGTGGACCATTCCAATGTCGAATCCGACGCGCCGGATGAAACCGTTCTGCTGTTGCCTGCGGATCCCGACGCGAGCGCCGAACAATTGCGACAAGGGCTTGCGGCGCGCTTGGGCGCTTCAGTCGGCGTAATCGTCAATGACAGCGTCGGCCGTCCCTGGCGGATCGGTACGACCGGACTCGCCATCGGCGTTGCTGGCCTGCCCGCCGTCGTCGATCTGCGCGGAGACACAGACCTATATGGCCGCGAGCTGCGCGTCAGCGAGCAAGCCGTAGCCGATGAATTGGCGGCGGCAGCGTCACTACTGCAGGGACAAGGCGCGGAAGGAAAACCGGTCGTCCTTATCCGCGGGTTCACGTCGAACGCACCGAAGCAGCCGGCGACCGCCGCTTTACGGCCCGCGGAACAGGATATGTTCCGATGAGCGGGACAAACGTGCTGGCGCTATCCGGCGGTGTCGGCGGCGCCAAGCTGGCGCTTGGACTGACCCACCTATTACCGTCAGACAGCCTCACAGTCGTTGCTAACACGGGAGACGACTTTACCCATCTAGGTCTCCAAATTTGTCCTGATATCGACACGGTCATCTATACACTGTCCGATCTTGCCGATAAGGAACGCGGCTGGGGTCGCGCGAGCGAAACCTGGAACTTCATTTCGGCAATGGGTCGCCTTGGCGGCGAAGACTGGTTCCACCTCGGAGACGGCGACCTCGCCATGCATGTCTATCGCACGGAGCGACTGGCGGCAGGCGATACATTATCCGAAGTGACGTCCGATGTTGCCTTGCAGCTTGGAATTGGTGCCCGTGTCGTGCCGATGACCGACGATACGGTCGCAACTGTCGTGAAAACACCGACAGGTGAGCTTTCCTTCCAGCACTACTTCGTCCGAGACCGTTGCGAGCCAACAGTCTCAGGGTTTCGATTCGAAGGAATCGAAGCGGCCGCGCCGTCCCCGGGGTTGGCAGCGAGCCTCAATGGCAACCTGGACGCCATCCTGATTACGCCGTCGAATCCCTTCGTAAGCATCGACCCTATTCTTTCACTTTCCGGCGTAGGCGACGCAATCTCTGCTGCTCCAGCACCTGTGGTTGCGGTCTCCCCGATCGTGGGGGGTGTTGCCATCAAGGGGCCGGCGGCTAAGATGATGGCCGAGCTCGGCATGCCGACGGAAGCGCGTGAAGTTGCACGATTTTACGAAGGGCTAATCGACGGATTTGTAATCGACCGTCGCGACGAAGATCAGGCTCCCGCGATCGAGGCAATTGGCATGGCGGTTTGGGTGACCGATACGGTAATGAACGATCTCGAAGACCGTATTACACTTGCGCGGGAGTGCTGCAGATTTGCCGAGGAGCTTGCGGCATGACGTTGGCGCTCGTCCCAATGAAAGACCTTGGCGAGGCGAAGCAACGCCTTTCAACCCTGCTCGATGAGCCGGAGCGCACGGGGTTGGTCTATGCAATGTTGCGTGATGTCATCACGGCCTTACGCGCCGCAACAAATGTCGACGAGATTGCCATCGTCGCGCATGATCGGGGTTATCTAGATTTTGGCGTCGATTTCGTCGAGGAAGCGGTTAACGAAGGTTATAACGAGGCCGTCGCACATGCGCTTTCAAGGCCGCCACTGACGGCAAGAGATGCGTTGCTTGTGCTGCCAGGTGATGTTCCCGGTGCCCGGCCGGAAGAGATCGACCGGCTTGCCGCGCCCGCGTCTCCCGGCACCGTCCGGATCGCGCCGGCGCGTGACA
>MDSX01004238.1_pt1 | contig 12262 bp, 10 predicted proteins | sample 811141 | NCBI WGS metagenome assembly MDSX01 (sample SAMN05326642, study PRJNA326480) | marine metagenome | isolation source: seawater | place: Atlantic Ocean: South East | collected 2010
CATTGAAAAGACAGGTGAAGTTCTCCTGCAAGCAAGTGCTGAGTATCGTTTTGATATTATAGATAAACTGATAGATGGGGCAATCTTTTTTGATGCTGGGAATATTTGGAACTTTACCAAAGATGAAAATTTTCCTGATGGAGAATTTAGGTTTAATCGTTTTTATAAAGAACTTACTTTAAACAGCGGTGTTGGAATACGATTTGATTTTTCCTATGTTGTTTTTAGAGTGGATTGGGGTATTTCACTTCATGATCCATCATTGGTTGATGATGAACGATGGATAATTAAATATTTTTCACGAAATAGGTGGGTTTTTGATCACTCCGCAGTTAATTTTGCAATCGGTTTCCCATTTTAATTTTAAATATTCATTTTTTCATTTAAAAGACTGTAGATTTTAAAAAAGTTTACCTAAATAAAATAATAATATGGAATTAACTGAGCGTGGTTATGAATTTGGTGGTGTTTCAGTATCTGAACTAGCTAAAAGTTATGGTACCCCATTGTATGTTTACAATTCAGATGTAATTGTAAATAATTATCATTCGTTGAAGAGTGCCTTTGCAGGTGTAGATGTTCACCTCAAATATGCATGTAAAGCATTGACAAATATCAACGTGCTCAAAGTTCTTCAAAAAGAAGGTGCAGGATTAGATACAGTAAGTATTCAAGAGGCAAAAATTGGTCTTCGTGCAGGTTTTGATTCTAAGGACATATTGTATACACCTAACTGTGTATCTTTTGATGAAATAAAGGAGGCGGTTGAGCTAGGATTAGTGATAAATATTGATGAGTTAAGTACTTTAGAGCGGTTTGGAAATGAATATGGAAATTCTGTTCCTTGTTGTATTCGATTGAATCCTCATATAATGGCAGGTGGGAATACCCATATCTCAGTTGGTCATATTGATAGCAAGTTTGGAATTAGTATTTATCAAGTCCCTCATATCAAAAGAATCGTTGATAATCTCGGAATTAGAGTCAATGGTCTTCATATGCACACAGGTAGTGATATATTGGATGCAGAAGTGTTTTTAAGGGGTGCATCCCTGCTTTATGAGGCTGCCAAATCATTTAAAAATCTTGAATTCATGGATTTTGGTAGCGGTTTTAAGGTAAAATATAAAGATGGAGATATTACTACTGATGTTGAGGATATTGGCAAGAAAATAGTTGATAGCTTTAAAGCTTTTTGTAAGGATTATGGAAAAGATCTTCAGCTTTGGTTTGAACCAGGTAAGTATATCGTCAGTAATGCAGGACATTTATTAGTAGATGTGAATGTTGTAAAGCAGACAACATCTACCATTTTTGCTGGTGTTAATTCTGGTCAAAATCATTTGTTGAGACCAATGATGTATGACGCTTATCATCACATTACAAATGTTTCTAATCCTAAAGGAGAGGACCGTATTTATTCTATTGTTGGATATATCTGTGAGTCAGATACATTGGGTTATGACAGAAAGTTAAAAGAGGTAAGAGTAGGAGATGTATTAGCCATAAGTAATGCGGGTGCTTACGGATTCAGTATGAGTAGTAATTATAACTCGAGATATCGTCCTGCAGAAGTGTTAATTCATAAAGGCAAAGCCCACCTTATTAGAAAACGAGAAAATTTAGCTGATCTTTTACAAAATCAAATTGAAATTGATTTAGTTTAAATAGAAGTCATTTTGACTGATCATCATTTCATCACTATAGATTTCTATTTGGTAAATTCCAGGTTTATACTTTGCTTCTTGATCATAATAGTAAACTATACTTTTCTCTGACCCGTCATATGTCATGGTCTCAATCATACTAAAGAGTTCATCAGTATCTGATAACTCATCAATGTATTGTGTCAGAACAGAGCCGTTTGGAGCAATGATTCTAATTATTAATTCTTTCTCCATTTCTTCAGTAGCTTCTCCAGATTGAATCATGAAACTTACTTTCAGTCTTTGAGTCTTTTTGGCTTTAGATACATTTTCCTGAACACCATTTCTTTCTCTTATCGGATAAACATTTAATCGAGAGATACGGATATTATTTACCTTGGACAATTTATCTCTTAAAATGACATTGGATACTTTTAGGCTGTCGTTCTTGTTCTTTAATCGTCGAGCAAGATAACTTGTACTGTCGCTCTTACTTTTTTCTGATATGTAGTCATTTTGTAGTTGTTCAATTCGGTCAATATATTCATAGTTTAATTTCACAAGCTTACCAATTTGTCCTTTAGCATTTAAAAGATTTGATCGATTGTTTCCATTTGATGCTACAACCTCTTGAGTGTTATTGCCACCCGAGTTAATTAAACTTTTTATTCTAACATAAGCTGATGTTAATTCTCTTTTTTTAGAATTCAATTGAATTCTTAGGTCTTCTTTCAAATCTTCTTGAGCAAGATTTTTGTTTATTTCATTTTGAAGCTCTTGGATAGCTTTGTCTAATTCCATTTGAAGCGAGTCTGCATGAAGGTTAAGAGCCTCATAAGCAAGTGTTAGTTCCTTATTCTGATTCTGAATTTGTGCAGCATTTTTGGCGTATTTAAAAAATAGAAATCCTGATAATGCAAGTGAAGCAATAAATAATATAATAAATAATGTTAGTGAACCTTTTTTTGATGATTTTTGATTCGAAGTATCTGGTTGTTCGGTGCTCATGATTTTGTGTGTTACCTAACAAAAATAGTAAAATTATTTTCATGCGTTTGCTGCACAATTTTTAAGAATTTAGTTGGAATACTAATCTATCGCAAGTTCTGTCTTATCATATTTTGTGAAATCAATTTTTCGCATGAATTTTTTTTCAAGTGGCGTCCAAGTGTATGGTTCCCTCCAATGACCCCTACCGTAAGCAAATCTAGCTTTTTTCCATGAGCCATATTTATTGTGTAAATACTTGAGATAGTAGATACCAACTTTTAAGTAGTTTTTTCGTGTTTTCCCGCCTTTTAAATTTAGCTTTTTGTACCAGTACCAATAGGTTTGGTCTATGACTTGAAGATCTCCAAAGTCTGATCCTCCATTAGTATTTTTGATGTAGGTCCAATTACTTTCGTTTTTACCAATCTCATATATTAATCCATAGGGAACTCCTGCTTCATTACACATTGAATCTGCAATTTCTAGAATTGTTTTTGGTAAAATTGGTTTTACGAGCGTATCAACAATTCGGATAGGTACAATCTGTGAGGTATATTTATTATTGCTTTGTTTGTCTAAAAAACTACTTGCAATTAGGCTAATAGATAAAAGAGATATCACCGCAATTACATTGCTTGAATATTTCATGATTATTTGGCATTAATAATCTACAAAGGTCTTCAGTAAATTAATCTTGGAAACTAATGTTTACAAACAGCTAAGTTATATTGTTTGCAAAACTATACATGACCTACTAGAAGAAAGTATTTGATCTTGGCTGATTAGGTTATCTTGCTTATAAAACTATTCTGCATCACGCATGCTTAGATATCGTTCAGCATCGAGTGCAGCCATGCACCCACTTCCTGCAGCAGTTACTGCTTGACGGTATATCTTATCTTGAGCGTCACCACAAGCGAAAACACCCGGTATGTCTGTTTTTGAGCTGTCTGAATGAGTGATGATATACCCTGAGTCATCCATAGTTAAGTAGTCTTTGAAAATATCAGTATTGGGTTTATGTCCAATAGCTACAAAGAAACCTTTTATTGGTATCTCAGATTTTTCATGTGTTTTATTGTTGATTACTCGAACACCTTCAACAGTCATATCTCCCAAAACTTCATCAGTTTCTGTATTGTATAATATCTCTACATTATCAAGACTGTTTACACGATGTTGCATAGCTTTGGATGCTCGCATTTGATCTCTCCGAACGAGCATGTATACTTTATTGCAAATTTTTGAAAGGTAGCTAGCTTCTTCAGCTGCAGTATCTCCAGCACCTACAATAGCTACGTCTTCTCCTCTGTAAAAGAATCCATCACAAACAGCACAAGCAGAAACACCACTGCCATTTAACTTCTGTTCACTTGGAATATTTAGCCATTTGGCACTAGCACCTGTTGAGATGATTACAGTTTCACATTCGATTTCGGTTGTTCCATCCACAGTTACACGGTGATTAAATCCGTCCTTATTGAAAACTACAGATGTAATCATACCAAATCGAACATAGGCACCCAATCTTACAGCTTGTTTTTTAAAATTTTCCATCATTTCTGGTCCCATGATGCCATCTGGATATCCAGGGTAATTTTCTACATCAGTTGTAATGGTAAGTTGTCCTCCAGGTTGAAGTCCTTCATAAAGAACAGGTTTCATGTCAGCTCTAGCAGCATATATAGCCGCAGTATAACCAGCGGGGCCTGATCCGATGATAAGGCATTCTACTTTTTCCATGTGTTTTAATTTGTGTAATAATCTCATACAAATAAAGTATAAACAATTAACTGACTTTATAACAAAATTGAATTTGGGTATAAGTTGTTATGATGAAAACTTAAGCTAGGCTCAATTCAAACTTTTTGGGCGTAATTCCAAATTTTTTCTTGAATGCATCAATAAAATGACTAACGTTGGTGTAGCCTAATTGATCTGCTATTTCGGCTATTTGAAATTCGCGGAGAAGAATGAGTTCTCTTGCTTTAGTCATTTTATAGTCTTTTAAAAAGGAATGGATAGTTTTTCCATAAATCTCTTTAAAACCAGTTTTTAAGTTATGTTCATTTAATGCAACCTGCTTGGCTATTTGTTTAATAGTGGGAGAGTTATTTAAATCTTCTAGTAAAAACTCTTTAGCAGCCCGAACCTTGTTGACATTGTCCTTTTGGTTTAAGAAAGGGCATTTGTATTTAGTTTGCCTTCGAGATGAGTTGAAGTAGTCGTCTAGAATAGCATATTTTTTTGCCTCTCTTAATAATTGGTTATCTGGATTTGAAATCACTTCATGAACACATCGAGTAATTGTAGAACTTGCTACCTCAAAATGATGATATTGCTCTTTTTCAAAAATAGCAGATTGGGAAAAATTAAGTTCGTCAGTTCCTTGGCTGATGATGTTATGTAAGGTGTCTATTGGAAGAGTTAAAATACAAATGGATGTAATCTTGTCTGACTTCATCATCATTTTAAAGCTTCTATTCTGGTCATAAATTAAGTATACGCCATGGGCTGGTAGAGGAATATTTCGCTGACCCACGGGCATGTAAATTTGTTGGCTATCATTTATGAAAAGAGTTATGGTACCTTTTTGGTACTGATAACTTGTTTGATCATTTGAGACCTCATGAATCTGAAGTTGAATAGCTAAATTATTCATTTTTGGGTTATTTATTAAACAACAATTTTGTTTTAATTTTGATTTATTTTCATAAAACTCATGTAGTCAGTGTTTTATAATAAATTTACTGCAAATTTACTAATTTTATTTTTGGGTATTTTTATTCCTTTTTAGGTTATTTACTCATGATTTGTAAGTTCACTTTTGCTGCATGATTAAAAATATATTAACACATATCTTATTAGTTGGATTTATTTTTTCTGGATATGTAAAAGCTCAAAATGCTGATTCTGTTATTACATCAGCAGGAACTATGGATGTATACTATGATTTAGCGACTGGAAATCAAACATCAGTTGATCGTTCTATGTGGGACATTGGACTATCTACAAGTATGAGAAGTTCAAGTATTATTATCAACGAAAACGCAGGTATAGAACTATTTGTATATAGTAAAGATACAAGTGAATGGAATTCAGTCGATACAACAGGATTTAACTTTGATAACATATATAATTCAGAAGAATCCTGGGACAATGGTGCATTTTCAAATTTAGGAACTAATCATCCTGATTATGGTTGGGGGACATACGATATGAACAAGCACAATATCAATGGTAGTCGTTTATTTATCATTAAAACTCAAACGGGTGATTATTTAAAAATGGTTGTTGATCAGATGACTACTACAGGCGACTTTTTATTCAGAACGGCTAACCTAGATGGAACCAATTTAATCAAGCATAAGCATAACAAATCAGAGGCTAATGGTAAAAACTTTCTACTAACTAATTTGCATAATAAAGAAATTGCTGTAGAAAATCCACTTGCTGAAGATTGGAACTTATTATTTACCAAATACACTACCGAGGTAAGACAAGGACCTTCAGTTAGAAATATGGCAGTAAGTGGTGTGAAAATCAATGCTGGATGTAAAGTTGCAGAACGAAAAGGTGTTGATGTTTCAAGTAATGATACTTCATCTCTTGATTGGAATACTAATATTACTGAAATAGGATACGATTGGAAAGCATTTGATCGCGGTAGTTTTAAGTACAATATGGTAGAGGATTTAACCTATTTTGTTCAGTTGCTAAACGGTCAAATGTGGAAGATTTGGTTCACAGCCTATGCTGGTGGAGCTGAAGGCAAATTTGTATTCAATACCCAGAAAATGAGATCAGGTGCTAATATTAATGAGGTTTCTACTTCATCAGCAATTTCAATGTATCCTAATCCTACAAAAACATACACTAACATTGCTAACCAAAATTCTATTTTGATCAACTTAGATGTGGTTGACATTCAAGGTAAGGTAGTTTACAGTGAAGAATTGTTGCCAAACTCAACTATTCGATTTAATACAGAAACATACAAATCCGGAATCTACACTCTACGTTTTCAATCTGAAAAAGGATTGGACTTTAAGAAACTGATTATTGAATAAACTCTTCTATTTTAAATACTTTTTAATGGTAGTGCCTACCCTCGGGTGGGCACAAACCGTTATTCGCCCTGTTGACGCTGAAACAAACTTTAAAATAAATACCTTTAGTTGTCAATATGTTGATTCAATGGCAGACACTACAATCATCGAATCAAAAAATGGCGAAGCTATTTTGCCGATTAAAAACTCAAGTAAGATAGTTATATATGCTGAGGGATATTTACCTAAAACTGAGCTAGTTTTCCCAAACACCATCTATCAATTGAGACTTTCAAAACCATTCTATAATCTAGATGAAGTAATTGTAACAGATATTCATTCGAAACGATCATTCGCAAATACAGTGTTAAATGTTTCGAAAATATCCAGTCAACAAATTGAACAATTAGGTGCTGTTGATTTAAAAGATGCCTTGTCTTTTCAAAATAACATTCGACTAAGTCGAGATAATGCAATTGGATCCGCTGGTATGAGTTTGATGGGAGTGAGCGGAGATAATGTTAAACTTTTGATAGATGGAGTGCCTGTGATTGGTCGGTTACTTAACCAATTGGATTTAGAACAATTCAATTTGGAAAATATGAAACAGATAGAAATAATTAAAGGTCCAATGTCTGTCATCTATGGAAGCAATGCTCTTGCCGGAAGTATTAATTTGATTACTTCTAATGATGGATTGAAGCCGCGATTCAACCTCAATACCAATTATGAATCGGATGGTCAATATAATGTCTCAGGTACAGTATCCAATCGCATTAATAATCACTTTTTAACTTTCAGCGGTGGTAGAATGATGTTTACTGGTTGGAGTCAATATAATAAGGACCGAACCTTTGATTGGATTCCGAAAGAACAATATAGCTCTCGGCTACAGTATAGCTATGTGCATGAAGATGCTAAAATAAATGTTAGGTCGGAGTTTATTCGATCAAAGTTACTAGATCGAGGCATTCCATTGTTACCCTACGGAGAGTCAGCAATCGATCAACGTTATATAAACTCAAGAATAGATAATAGTTTGAGTTATGAAAATAAAATAGGCGAATCTACCATTCAATTGATTGCTGGAAACAATAATTTCAAACGCATCAAAAATAAGTACCTTAAAGATTTAATCACCTTGGAAGAACAAGAAGTACCTGATAAGTCAGAGCAAGATACTCAAACTTTTAATGCTTCGGTATTTCGGATGATATTTGGACCAAATCAAAATAAAACACGAGGTATTGAGACGCTAATTGGCTTGGATGCAAATTATGAAATAGGCAGAGGAAATCGTTTAAAGGATAATGAACGGTTTCAATATGATGTAGCTTTTTTTGGTAGTGCTGAAAAGCAATTTATGTCTTATTTGTTACTCAGAGCTGGTGTTAGATATGCTTATAATTCGGCCTTTGATGCACCTTTATTATACTCTTTACAATCTAAGGTTAATCTGGGTAATTCACAAATCCTTAAGTTAGCATATGGTAGGGGTTTCAGAGCTCCTTCATTGAAAGAGCTCTATCTAGATTTTAGTGATAGTCGGCACGAAGTGTTTGGTAATTCATCACTAGGTTCTGAATCTTCTCATTCTTTTACAGGATCTTATACTAAGTATTCCAAGATTAGAAAATTAGAATCTTCAACCAGTGTAGATGCATTTTTTAATACCATTCAAAATAAAATTGAATTGATAGTTACAGGTCCTATTCAGGCTCAGTATGGTAATATTGGAATTTTTCAATCATTAGGTGGTGGGCTAAGCCAGAATTTAGCTTATCAAGGTTTTAAAATTAACTTCTCTTTCAATTACACAGGTATTTATAATGGGGTAGATGTTTCAAAAAAAGATTTCTTTTTCTCACCTCAATTGGCCATTAACCCGAGGTATACTTGGTCGACTATTAATACTACATTTAGTTTGTTTTTGAATCATTTTGGTGCGGTTAGTCGTGTGTTTTCTGATGAGGAAAATTCCAACTTAAACATTCAAGAACAAGATGCTTATACTATGATGGATGCCACCATTCACAAAATATGGTGGAATAAACGATTAAAAACAACAGCAGGTATTCGTAATATTTTAGATGTTGTTAACGTAAATGCGAATGCAACCAATGTGGGAGCTCATACGCCCAGCACCTCTTTCATTTCTATCAGTCCAGGAAGAACCTATTTTATGACCATTCGATATGAATTATTTAAATAAAATCTCATTAGCATTTATCGTTACAATTGTCTCTTGTTTCCCAAAAGAAGAAAAAGTTGAACCAAGCCCTAGAATATACCAATCTGTATCTATTGATGCTGGTCCAAATAAAAATGATGTTGTTTTTTATTCATTGGATGAGGGAGTGATAGTTGCAAAAGCGAGTCCCATGGATTGGGATTTACACATTACACCAGATGCAATTCAGATCAATTATTTTAGAAGTATGAGTGTTGCAAAAGCCACAACAAATTGGGAATCTACGAATGACACCATAGGCTTATCTTTTTCTTTTTTGACAGATCAGTCTAACGATAGCTTATCTCAATGGGAATTATCAGAAGATCAGATTTATGTTATCAACATGGGCCTAGACAATGATTATAATCCGATGGGATTTATGGTTCTAAAAGTTAATAGAACGCCTAATGGTATTATTTTAAAGTCTAAAGACTTGGAAGGAGAGGATGAGTTTGTGAATGAAATAGATAAAGATGATTTTTACTACAATCTTAGAAATGAAACTCAACTGAACTTGCCTAATGCCAAAGAATATGATCTTGCTTTTGGAAAGTACACTGATTATATAACGGTTGATGATGTATCACAAGACTATATTATTTATGGTGCGATATTGGGAAATGCATCCGCTTACCTTTTGAATGAAGAATTTGATAAAATTAATGTTACAGATTTTGATGACACTCAACTTTCTTTGAGAAAGGATGTAATCGGTTGGGATTGGAAACGATTTAGCTTGGATAAGAATGCTTATGAGATTCTACCTAATATGACCTATCTGATTTCTACAAATTCTAGTTATCCATGTAAATTACGATTTGTTGATTACCTCAACGAACAAGGAATATCCGGGCATCCCACATTTGAGTATGAGCTATTGTAGTAAAGCTAATTACTTTAATTTTTATTAAATTAATAAGTTTATTGAGTAATATTGAATCATGGTTAAGTACGGGTGGATTTATTTTGTTTTTTTGGTTTTGGGTTGTATAAATCAAGATAATAAAAATTCAGAACAAGTAGCAAATCCTGTTGAGTATAGTGGAGACACGTTAGCATATGAAGGTGAAAAACACTTTAAAAACATTAAACAAATTACTTTTGGGGGCGACAATGCTGAAGCCTACTTCAGCTTTGATGGTTCAAAGCTCGTTTTTCAAGCTAAAAATCCGGTATGGAATGCTCCTTGTGATCAGATATACATCACTCAAACAAATCAATCATGGCATGATTCAATTCCACCCTTATTGAGTACGGGAATGGGAAGAACTACTTGCAGTTATTTTATGCCAGGCGATTCAACTATTATATATGCAAGTACGCACGAAGGTGACGACGATTGCCCTCCTGAACCACCAAGAGGAGCGAAGTATGTGTGGCCTATTTATGAGGATTTTGAAATTTACACAGCCGATTTGAATGGGAATATTTTAAAAAAAATGACAAACAGAGTCGGGTATGATGCAGAGGCTACAGTATCTCCTAAAGGAGATAAAATTGTTTTTACAAGTACACGTTCAGGAGATTTAGAATTATACACCATGAACATTGATGGTTCTGATATACAGCAAGTAACACATGAGTTAGGCTATGATGGTGGAGCCTTTTTCTCACCTGATGGGAGTAAACTTGTTTTTAGATCATCGCGTCCAAAGACTGATGAAGAAATTAGAGAATATAAAGATCTTTTGTCTCAAGGTTTGGTTCAACCAACTAATATGGAACTCTATGTGTGCAATGTAGATGGTTCCAATTTAAGAAAGATTACTGATTTAGGAAGAGCCAATTGGGCTCCGTTCTTTCACCCAAGTGGTCATAAAATTATTTTCTGTAGTAATCACCATAGTAAAAAAGGAGGTAGACCCAAGTTCAATTTATTTATGATAAATCTGGACGGAACAGGTCTTGAACAAATTACATTTGATGATGTGTTCGATAGTTTTCCTATGTTTTCGCCAGACGGAACTCAATTGGTTTTTTCCAGTAATCGAAACAATGGAGGAACACGAGAGACCAATCTATTCATTACAGACTGGGTAGAATAATTACTATTTATAATTTGACTGAAAAATAGAGTCATTGTGATAAATCAACTTTTTTACCTCACTCATTTTTTCATTGGGTATAGCTAATGAAAGGACATATTGTCTAAGTTTCCATTGTTTATTTTTCAACTCCAAAATACCAGAACCCCTGCAAGTGCCCATATGGGTTTGTAGTATTTCATAAAACCATGCTGAGTTTTGATCAGCACTTATATTTATCGTACGATCAATTGATTTAAAATCCCATGTTTTATTTTGATCAAAATAAGGTTTGCAAAACGTTGAAAATTCATCTTTAGTCCATTTTTCGTTGGCATCTGTACCAACATACACAAAGCTTGAATCCATTAGCCTCATGTAACCACCTAGATTGGCATTTGCCGCATCTTGGTGCCAGTTGCTAATCAGTTGATCAATAGTCTCTATTTGATGATTTTTCAGTTGACTTCTATTGGAGGGAGAACACCCCAGAAATGTAATTATAAAAAATAGAATACTGTATTTCATGGATGCAATTTACATTAGTTTAAATTAACTCCCTAAGGGTATCAATAGCATAGTCTACTTCTTGAATTGTCGTGAATTTACTGAGTGAAAAACGAATTACTGAACGGTTGTTGGGATGATTGATGCCAGCAAGTACATGGCTTGATCCTGTAGCACCACTATTACAGGCAGAACCACCACTTACAAATATTCCATTGATGTCGAGTTGAAATAGTAAGGTAGATGATTTTTCAGATGGGGGAAGAGATACATTTAGTACTGTATATAATCCACCTTCTGGTGAGATGTCTCCATTAAAACAAGTTCCTTTAATCTTTTCTCTGATTTGTTGAATGAAATAAGATTTTAAAGCCTGTATAGCTTTGATTTTGTCTTCAATTCTTGAATTGGCTATTTCAAATGCTTTGGATAAACCAATGATACCGATGACATTTTCTGTGCCTGCTCGCATTGCACTTTCTTGTCCTCCTCCAGTCACCATGGGGCTAATCTTTAGGGATTTGTTTTTATACATAAAACCGACTCCTTTAGGTCCATGAAATTTATGAGCAGAACAGGTCACGAAATCTACATCCCAATTAGATAAATCAATGGGATAATGGCCAATAGTTTGAACGGTATCGCTGTGAAAATAACATTGGTTTGCTCGAGCTATCTGACTGATAGCATGAACATCGTTTAATGAACCAATTTCGTTGTTTGCATGCATCAAGCTAATTAAACTGCCCGGATGTTTTTTTGTAAGTGATTCAAGATCTTTTAAATCAGCCTTACCGTATACGTCTAGTTTGA
>MDSX01107090.1_pt1 | contig 12261 bp, 6 predicted proteins | sample 811141 | NCBI WGS metagenome assembly MDSX01 (sample SAMN05326642, study PRJNA326480) | marine metagenome | isolation source: seawater | place: Atlantic Ocean: South East | collected 2010
TGAGCTTCGACTTCACCTTGATTTTGAAATATTCCATCAGTTACATGGCCATAGAAAGTACCTAATGGCTGCCCTTCTGCGATTCTAGATGCAAAGCCGGCATCAATTGGAATACCATCAACTAATTTTACAACTTCATTTTTATTGTATCCTACATTAATACTTGTAGACCATTCTAAGTCTTTACCACTAATATTTACAGTATTCAATGAAAGTTCATATCCTGTATTCTTTACTTCTCCAATATTTTGAAGAACACTTAGGAATCCTGAAGTAGTAGGTATAGGTCTGTTAAGTAATAAGTCCTCAGTATTCTTTTGATAGTAATCTATAGAAGCAGTAACTCTATTATCAATAATTCCAATATCTAACCCTGCATTAATGGAAGTAGTTGTTTCCCATTTTAAATCTGGGTTTCCAATCTGTGATGGAAATGTTCCTGGAAGATCTAAATAATTAGCTCCACCACCATATAATTGTCTTGCAGCATATGCTCCAATTGCATTGTTACCTGTACGTCCCCAACCTAATCTTAATTTCAATTCATCAAATGGCCCATCTGCTAAAAAATTTTCATTAGAAAGTCTCCATGCCACAGATACACCTGGGAAGTAGCCCCACTGATTGTTAACAAATCTTGAAGATCCATCTGCTCTGTATGTTGCGGTCAAAAAATATTTTTGATCAAAGTTATAATTCACATTTGCAAAGAATGATCTCAAATTACTACCTACGAAATCACCTGAAGTTGTAAGCGGTTGTGCACCAGAAGTAAGGCCAGTGAAGTCATCTGTAGGAAAGTCTACAGCCTCAGCTAATGATCGGTCAAATTTGTCCTCTTGGAAAGCAACTCCTCCTACTGCTTGAATACTATGGTTACCAGTAGATTTAGTATATGCCAATACATTCTCATTGATAAATCTATTATTCTGTATTATTCCTAAAACTCCTACTCCTGTAGCTGAACTCTGAAGAACTCTTGGCTCATAAATGTTTTCTCTTACACCTAATATATCAACACCTAGACTCGACCTAAAGCTTAAGTCGTCAGTTATATTAAATTGTGCATATACTTTAGCTAACACTTTAGATCTAGATACAGTGTTGCTGTACTCTGTCGCCGCAGCCACAGGATTTTCTAATCCAAATGCAGAACCGTAACTACCATCATCATTTCTCACAGGAACAACTGGAGGAAGAAGAATAGCTGTAGAAAGTGCTCCAAAAATGTTATTATCATTTTGAATCTGATTGGTAATGGAATAAGTATATCCCATATTCACTCCAAAGCTAAATTTATCAGATGCAAACTGATCTAAATTCAATCTTCCGGAAAATCTTTGGAATCTAGACCCCAACATAATCCCTTCATCATTATTATATCCTAATGATGTGAAAAACTTGGTCTTATCCGTTCCTCCACTTGCATTTACACTATAATCTTCTAACGTAGAAGTTCTGAAGATTAAATCCTGCCATTTACTATCAGCTTCTGTTCCAACAATATTGGCACCAAACACTTCTGTAATATATTCTATATAAGTTGGGCCATCTACGGTAGGAATTTGCTTAATTGCTTGCTGATTACCTCTAGAAGCATTAAAGTTAAATTGTGTCTTACCCGATTTTCCTCTTTTGGTAGTAATTAATACTACACCGTTACTTGCTCTAGATCCATAGATGGCAGCAGTCGCAGCATCCTTAAGGACCTCCATACTTTCTATTTCATCTGGATTAAGGTCAGCAAGTACACTTAGCTGAGCATTACCTACACCTTGCTGAGTGAAATCAGTATTAGCGATAATAGGAATACCATCTACAACATAGAGAGGTTGATTACTAGCATTGATAGAAGTACTACCTCTTACTCTCACATCAATCCCTCCTCCTGGAGTTCCAGAATTCTTGGTTACCATTACACCTGCTGCACGTCCCTGGAGAGCAGTCTGCATGCTTGGAAGTGGCACATCTTCAAGTTTTGCAACATTCACAGATGAAACAGATCCAGTTACATCTTTTCTTTTCTGAGGGGCATATCCAACTATAATAATGTCTTCAAGACCTACAGCATCAAAAGCCATCTGTACATCTACTGATCCCCCAGCAGCTGAAAATTCAAGTGTTTGATATCCTGTGAATGAAAATTCAAGGATACTATTCTCACTTGCTACAGCGAGTGAATAGGTACCATCTATTTCTGAAATAGTACCATTAGTAGTTCCTTTTTCCAGGATGCTGGCTCCGATCATCGGATCGCCATTTTCATCTGTGACTAATCCAGATACGGTCATCTGGGCATAAGCCATCGCTGAAAAAAAGAAGAATAAAAGAGTCAATAAGTTCTTCATACTCCTAATTGATTTTTGTTAATTAAATTATCAAAGCAAAACGTATGATAATACCTGTTTGTCGATACAGAGCAACAATTCATAGAATGACATCATATCTGCTTTTAAAATAAAGCGCTAAAATAGCAATCTACGGTACATTCCTATGACATTCTGTATGCCGAAATACAAAGCATCCGAAATTAAAGCATGTCCTATGGATACTTCTTTCAGGTTCGGTATATTTTCTTTATAAAATTTTAGATTTTTCAAATTGAGGTCATGGCCAGCATTTAGCCCTAAAGATTGTTCATTTGCGATGTTAGAGGCTTTGGTATGATCTAATATTGCAGCCTCCTTGTTTTTTTCAAATTCATGAGCGTATCGCCCAGTATACAATTCTATCCTATCAGCCCCCACTTTTTTTGCTGCATGTATGTCTTCTTCTATTGGATCTAGAAAAAGTGAAACTCGGATTTCCTTTTCTTTCAGTTCGCCAATGATAACTTTGAGGAATTCTGAATGGTTTTGAGGTTTCCATCCTTCATTTGATGTCAGAACTCCAGGTGGATCAGGCACTAGAGTACATTGATGAGGTTTCACTTCTAATACTTTTTTCATAAAATGCTCAGAAGGATAACCTTCGATATTAAATTCTGTAGTTACTACCTCTTTTAATATTGGAAGGTCGCTATATCTCACATGTCTTTCATCAGGTCTAGGATGAACAGTGATTCCTTCTGCTCCATACTTCTCACAATCAATGGCAAATTTTCGTAGATCAGGCAGTTGTTCTCCTCGGCTATTTCTGATAAGCGCCACCTTATTAATATTAACACTAAGTTTGGTTTTCATATCTCAGTTCTGAATGTTTGAAATCTAAGAACGATTAAGGGTTCCTTATGTTTTTAATAATTTATAACCAAATTGATCTAGGAACAATTTTTGAAATGCAATGTACATAGCATTTTTAATTTTCGTAATAATGCTATAATATCTTACTGCAAATTGCCGAATGATGTAAATTTGAATGCTTAGTATCGTTAGTAAAGCGTATAAATAGAAATTATGAAAAGATACCTTTCCCTTTTGTTTGTTCTGAGTATGGTTTTTGGAAATCAATTGATGAGCCAAAAAGCTCTTTCAAAGAGTCACAATAAGAAATATCAAAAATCTCCTTTAAAGCAAAAAGGAATAGCAATCATGCCAGTGGATCCAATAATATGTTATGGAAACAATGACTATCACCCACACTACGTACCGCCTAAAATAAAAGGATCATTTAATAAAAGCAAAAGGCCTATTCAATTTGATGCCTCGTATACAGAAGTGACCCCTCAAGAAGTGAGAGATATTTTTGAAGACTTCATTTTTCCAACATTGAGTGAATCATTCTCTTCTACAATACCGGTAAGACTTACAATCAATTGGGTGCCTCAATCGGGCACTACTCTTGCATCGGCTGGACCAACTAGTATTTCGAGACTTCTTGCTTTCCCTCTACAAGATACATGGTATCCAATTGCTCTAGCAGAAAAATTAATTGACAGAAATTTGAATGGTGAAAGTCCTGACATTGTCGTTAATATCAACTCTCAAGTGAATTGGTATTTAGATTGGAACAATCCAGACGCAATAGGTAGTAGACAAGATCTAGCATCTACAATTCTTCATGAAGTTTATCATGGAATGGGATTTGTAACTGGCAGTACTGTAGATGATGATGGCCTCGGTTTTCTATTGCAATCTGGATCTCCATATATCTATTCCAGACAAATGGAAAATGCAAATGGCTCATCTTTACTTGATTTTGATGAAGGATCATCGAGATTAGGTGGTCAACTTACAAGCAACAATGTTTTCTTTAATAGTGAAAATCTCACGGGGATAGACCGAGCCAAATTATATGCCCCTACTTCATATGCTCCAACTTCTAGTATATCTCATCTAGATGAAATCCTTTATAGTTCATCAGAAAATTCATTGATGACGCCAACATCATCACTCGGGGAAGTAGAAAGATCAGCTGGTATAGCAGAAACTATGATGAAAGATATGGGATGGGTGTACACCAGCATTATTCATACACCAGAGGAACCAAGAGAAAGTTTAACAGAACCACTTTTAGTGGAAGCGTATATCGTAAGTGATGAAGATGTAGATGAAAGTTCTTTGACGCTTACCTATTTTGAAGAAGGGTCGTCTACTCCAATAGAGCTTAATATGACGAAAGGAGGTGATGGAATATTCTCAACTACAATTCCTGCTACAGGTGAGGAAAGGTTTGTGCTTTACTACCTTTCAGTGAATGACGTCAACGGTAAGAATTTCACAAATCCAGGTCAGGCACCAAATGAATTGTTATACAGATTCAATTTTGCCATAGATGATACTTCTCCTGAGATTATGCACGATCCTGTTACATCAATTTCTTCATCAGATATGTCTTTTGATTTAATTGCTGATGTCTCAGATGAATTTGTAGGAGTGGAATCAGTGATAGTAGAGACCAGTATCAATAAAGGAGCAATCTTCACCACTGAAACGAGATTTGAGCCTGCAAATGAATTTACTGATTCACTATATCTAGCAACTGTGGAGTTACCCATGCCATTGACTTCTGATGACATTTTAGAATATAGAATAGTCGCTGTTGACAAGGCAATGGCTAAAAATAGAAGTACAAACCCAGCGTCTGGGTTTCATAGAATAGAAATCAATGATCTAGCATCAACTGTTAATTTCTATTTCGCCGATTTTAGTGAAAATGCTGATGACTTCTTTTCTGATGGGTTTGAAATACTTACACCTTCTGGCTTCTCAGACCCAGCAGTCCATAGTCTTCACCCTTATCTTAATGCTGGGGATGCAAGTTTTATAAACTACACTTATCAGTTGAAAAACCCTGTATTGATAAATGCAGATGATCCTACTATAAAATTTGATGAAATTGTTTTGGTTGAAAATGGTGAGCCTGGTGTCCCATTTGGCACAACAGAATTTTGGGATTATGTAATCGTGGAAGGACAAAGAATTGGTGAAAGAGACTGGCTGCCATTCTTAGAAGGATATGATTGTTCAGCAAATGCTCTTTGGAGATCGACATATATTAATGGGATTCCAACTAATGAACAAGACTCTCAAGGTGCTGGCACATCGCAAATGTTTAGACCTAGAGAGATCGATATGACATCCAATGAAAATTTTGCTCCAGGAGATGTTATTTCTATTAGATTTAGATTGTTCTCAGATCCATTTGCTGTAGGCTGGGGATGGGCCATTGACAACTTAAGAATACAAGCCAGCACAGTTGCAGTCAATGACTATGTGGAAGAAAAGAACAGCTTTGTAGTCTATCCAAATCCCGTCCAAGATGAAATGTATCTTGGAATAAATCTAAAGCAAAATGCTCCAAACTCGCAAATAACGATTACGGATATCTATGGCAAAGTGATTCATAATCAAAGAATTGATCTAAATGCCGACTATAATGAAGAAACCATTAATACATCCAATTTACCAAAAGGCATGTATCTGGTAAGTGTTCGGTTTAATAATGAAGATATCATCACCAAGAAGGTGATCAAGTAATAGATTTATCAGAATGAAGTATAAAGAGCTCAACTTGCCTATGGTTGGGCTCTTCTTTTATACACTCGGAATAGATTTTAGTCTTTAATCGAAAACAATGGGCTTTATGCTCGTTGCCCAATGTATATTTGACCCATGAATTCTAACAACCAACAGAGTGTACTATCACAATTGGGCACCTTGCTTTTTCTGGTAGTCCTTTTTACTCTTTTAGGTCAAGGCCTCACTTTTCTATTATTGAAGATGGGAGGGATGACTGTAGGGCCAGAGATGTTAGAAAATCTAGAAGGGTCTAACCAGAGACAATGGATACGACTTGCTACAGCCATAGGGCACATTATTTCTTTTACCCTTTCCAGTTTACTTTTTCTCTACTTATTTCATAGATCCACTTACTCTAAGTTTCTCAAAAGCAATGTTATTCCACAGAATGGACTTTTGTGGATGTGCCTAATATTACTCATAGTAGCCTACCCTATTGTAATAAAACTAAGTGAATGGAATATGCTCCTACCACTTCCTGATTGGGCTGTTAATTCATCAGAACATACAGAGGCATTGCTTAAAGGAATTCTCCAAATGGATGGAATCTCCGAATTACTGATGTCCATCTTCTTAGTAGGTATTACTCCTGCTATTGGTGAAGAATTACTATATAGAGGTATAGTCCAAAACAAGTTTATTAAACATACTGGCAATGAACACATTGGTATCTTCATCGCCTCTTTTTTATTCAGTCTTAATCATTTACAGTTGGAGCGACTTCTGCCTTTTATGATGCTAGGACTAGTCCTAGGCTATTCTTATCATTATACAAAAAGCTTTTGGGTACCGGTCCTTCTGCATTTTATCAACAATTCTTTTCAAGTGGTAGCTTTGTATGGGAATCAAGATATGATATCAGAGCTGGACTTGAACAATCCTCCACAATTACCTATATATGGACTGATACTATCCATTTTTGCTACCTTGGCCATCATTATTTATTTGAAAAAGAAAGCATCAGCATCCACATATGAGCAAGAACTTACAGCTTAGAATAATCTTCGGACTACTTTATGCAGGATTCATTTTTGGGATGCTATACTATGGTAAACTCACTGCCATCATTCTGCTGGTTGTTTTTGGTCTATTTATGACATTTGAATTCAACAAAATCACTCAAGCCAACAGAACTAATGGATACCGTATTTTCATGAATATTATCAACATACCCTTAGGTATTGGTGTATGGTTTTTACTAGACCAGCTACCTGATATCTACCCTTTACTTGTCATATCTATTACATATGGATTAGCTAATGTCTATTCTCTATTCATCAAAAAGACCACTCTTATAAAGAATGAGCCACAATGGTTTCATATGATCTTATATATCACTTTACCTATTGTAATAGGTATACTTGGTTGCCGATGGGTTGACGATTTTTCTATGCAATTGCTGTACTTGTTTTTTATTGTTTGGCTATGTGATGTTGGTGCCTATTTTGCTGGTAAAGCTTTTGGTAAAAGAAAACTCTTCGAAATCGTGTCCCCCAATAAAACATGGGAAGGATTTTATGGAGGTTTGATTGCTGGGATTCTTACAGCTATTGCTATTCACTATTATTCTGGATTGCACACACTAGGGTTTTGGATCATTGCAGGTGCCTTCATTTGTATGATATCTGTTATTGGAGATTTAATAGAATCATCGTTTAAAAGACACTTTGAGATAAAAGATAGCAGCAACATTATTCCTGGCCATGGAGGTTTTTTAGATCGCCTAGATAGTTTCATATTTGCACTTCCATTTTATACTACATTAATTGTGATATTTGCTCTATGATACATCGAGAAGGTCTTTTTACCATATTAATGGTCAGTGCGATCACTACTTTATTATTTGTACTCGCAGTAATCCGATCTAGCTTTGTATTGGCATTAATATTTGCGATCTTTTTTGTGATAGAATTACTTGTTTTATGGTTTTTTAGAAATCCAAAAAGAGAAGTTCCCGTTCTGGATGACCAGAAGATTTATGCTCCTGCGGATGGAAAGGTGGTAGTGATCGAAGACACTAAGGAAAATGAATATTTCAAGGATGAGAGGCTCATGATTTCTATCTTTATGTCTCCTCTAAATGTACATAGCAATCATCATCCCATTGGTGGCAAAATAGCCTATGAAAAGTATCATCCTGGCAAATATCTTGTAGCATGGCATCCAAAGTCCAGCACAGAAAATGAAAGGCATACTACTGTCTATAAAAGTGGCAAGTCTGAAGTACTTATAAGACAGATTGCGGGTGCTATGGCTCGAAGAATAGTAAACTATGTAAATACTGGGGACATAGTCTCCCAGGGAGGGGAAGTAGGGTTTATCAAGTTTGGGTCAAGGGTGGATGTTTATCTTCCAAAAGGTGCTAAAGTCAATGTGGAAATGGGTCAAAAAGTAAGTAGCAGAATAGATGTGATAGCAGAGATGACTTAAACCGCTAATCAATTTTGCCAAGGATCTTGGTGCTTGTAATTATTGTTTTTTCAAACTATTCTTTACTCTTTAAGTAGATTGGTCGATGATCTTATGAGGTAAATCTATAGCTCACATCCTTTTCTATCAGAATCCGTACATTGAGCGGGTCATAATTGTAAAAATCCTTTTCATATGTTGTTATCTATTTCAAACCTTAATAAGACCTATAAGAATGGGGTCAAAGCGCTTAATAATATCAATTTGGAAATAACCACAGGAATGTTTGGTCTACTAGGACCAAATGGTGCTGGGAAATCCACAATGATGCGCACGGTGGCTACCCTTCAAGACCCTGATTCTGGCAGTATTCATCTCGATGATATCGATGTACTTAATGATAATCATGCTCTCAGGAAAGTTCTGGGTTATCTACCTCAAGAGTTTGGTGTGTATCCTGGAGTATCCGCTACAGAATTACTCCACTATTTTGCTAGTTTGAAAGGAATCTCTTCCAAAAAAGATAGAAATAAGATAGTTGATTATGTACTGGAAATCACTAACCTCAGTGATGTGAAAAGGCGTCATGTATCTGGATATTCTGGAGGAATGAAACAAAGGTTTGGAATAGCTCAAATGCTATTAAATGACCCAGAATTGATTATTGTAGATGAACCCACTGCAGGCCTTGATCCTGCTGAAAGAAAGAGGTTCTTAAATATTCTTAGAGAAATAAGTCAAGGACACATCGTTATTTTTTCTACGCATATAGTAGAAGATGTGAAAGAACTCTGCACTGATATGGCAATCATGTATCAAGGCAGTATTCTTCTGCGCCAATCTCCTAATGATGCATCTGCTGAATTGGAAGGGAAAATATATACTAAGAGAATAGAAGGTAAAATAGAAGATGCTCAAATTGAGTATAACGTTATATCTAGTAATTATAATCCTGACAATAGTATGAATGTCAGAGTATATAGTGAAAGTAGTCCTGGTCAAGGATTTACTAAAACAGAACCAAATTTAGAAGACGTGTACTTTTACCACCTCAACTCACAGGGAGCAGTAGTAGAAGACTAATTGATCCATTGAGTGATAATATCCTACTCAATTTCTTAACTCAATTCTCCTAATAAGCACGAAATCACATGTTCAAAAAAATATTCTTATTCGAATTTAATTCATGGTTTAATAAACCTGCCTTTTATATATATGCTGTCATTACATTAGGACTCACCATGCTTTTCATGGGTGCAGCTGCAGGGGCTTTTGATGGGTCTACATCTACAGTTTCTTCTTTAAAATATGTGAATTCACCCAATGGCCTTTTACAAGTTATTCTGGGCTTAGGTGTTTATCTCTTTTTACTATTCCCAGTAATTATTGGAGCTGCTATCCATAAAGACTTTAAGCACAATGTACATAAGGTTATGTACTCCTTCCCTTTTGATAAGTCCTCCTATTTCTGGGGTAAGTTTTTGAGCTCTGTTTGTGTCAGTTTAGTACTCACAATGTTCGTTTTTATAGGAGCTTATGCAGGCACGATGATACCTGGAGTGAATGCTGAAATGATTGGCCCACATACCCTTAAGCCCTATATCGATACTTTCTTGATTTACATATTTCCAGGGATTGTACTTTTCGGTTCTATTATTTTTGCAGTAGTTACTTATAGCAGAAGTGTGGTAGCTGGATTCGTAGTGATGATAGCAATATATGTCTTCCAAGGTATAGCTGATTCTGCCTTACAAAACAATGACTATGAGACCATAGCAGCAATGGCTGATCCATTTGGTATCACAGCTAATATCCAACATACAAAATACTGGACCATAGACGAACAAAATAACAATGCTATTCCATTCACCGGACTTATAATATGGAATAGGTTGCTTTGGACAGTAATAGGTCTGCTCATTCTTTTTTGGTCATACATATCTTTTGATTTTAAGGTCATTCCTAAAGGCTGGAAATTATTTGGACGTAGAAAAGAGCCATTAGCTTCTGTAGGGTATCAAATAGCCAGTGTACAGAAGATTGATGTTCCTGAAGTACAAAGAAGTTATGGCTTCATGCAAAACATCAAATCTGCTTGGCAACTCTCAAAAATTGATCTGAGATACATTCTCAAAGGCGGCCCCTTCATAGTGATAAGCATCTTAGGCTTATTATTTATTCTAATCATGTTTTTAGTTAGTGGGATAATGTTTGAGACTCCTACTCTCCCAACTACTAAAGAGATGATTACTCGGGCTGGAAGGACTTTTTACATCTTTATATTCTTGCTGACTTTAGTATATACAGGAATGATCATTCATCGTAAGAAGAATGAAAACATATATCAACTAGAAGATGTCACAGCCACCTTTGATTGGTCGTTTGTGCTTTCTAAGTTTATCAGTATTAGCTTAATGCAAGCTGTTCTTTTCCTTCTACCTATTCTTGCTGGAATTATATATCAAGTCTATAATGGCTATTATAATTTTGAGTTTGACGTGTATTTCAGAGACCTATATACGATCCGATGGTTACAGCTTATGCCATGGACACTTATGGGTATCTTGATATATACTTTGATTCCGAATTTTTATGTTGGCTTAGTGTCATGCCTTGTCCTTTTTATCGGAATTGGATTTGCCGATAAATTTGGAATTGAACAAGACGTATTTACATATAACAATGGTCAAAGCACCACCTACTCTGACATATCAAGCTATGGATGGTATCTCAAAGCCTTCTATTTCTACAGGGTTTATTGGTTACTCGGAGGTATATTCTTTGCCTCCTTAGGATGGATAGCTTGGCGAAGAGGAACTGCCCCTTCTATCAAGGACTGGTGGAGAAGGCTTAAAAAGAATTTTACATTAAGAAGCGGATTGGTATCGAGCCTTGTATTGGTTCTTTTTCTAAGCATGGGATATTGTATCTACCATCATGAAAATGTCATTGATAACTTTACATCTTCTAAAGAAAATGAACTCATTTTAGCTGATTATGAAAAAAGTTATAAGCACTTTGAACACAAAGCTCAGCCTAGGATATTAGACATAAAGCTCAATGTAGAACTGTATCCAAAACAGCGAAACCTAGAAGCTAGTGGAACTTATCTTATGAGCAATAAGAACGCTGAAATAATAGACACCGTCTTTATAACTTATGGTAATATAAAGCCGCAGATTTCATTTGACAGAGCATCTACTCTAGTGAAATTCGATAGCTTAAAAGATATTATGCTTTTTGTTTTGGAAGAACCTCTTTCTCCTGGTGACTCAATGAAGATGGACTTTACTTTAAAGAATAAGAAGAATCATATTTTTCACAGATATGCACCTGTAAGAGAGAATGGAACCTTTTTCAATAATTCTCAATTTCCTTCTATAGGATATCAAGTAGGATCAGAATTAACTGATAAAAAGACCAGAGAAAAATATGGTCTTGAGGATAAAGAACGGATGCCTCCTCCTACAGATACCATTGCAACTTTAAATCATGCATTAGGCAATGGAGCAGATTGGATAGGGTTCGAAGTGAAAATTGGAACTGCTGCGGACCAAATAGCTATGGCTCCTGGAAACCTAGTCCGAGAATGGAGTGAAAACGATCGAAAATACTTCCATTATAAGATGAAGCGGCCGATGGTCAATTTTTACAACATATGCAGTGCTCGATATAGTGTAAAAAAAGAAACTTGGAATGATGTAGAATTGTCTATTTATTATCATGAAGATCATTATTACAATTTGGATAGAATGATGCTTGCCCTCAAGGATGGATTGGATTATTTTACAAGAGAATTTGGCCCATATCAGCATGATCAAATGAGGATTTTAGAAGTGCCAAGAGTAGGATTTGCGCAATCATTTGCTAATACTGTTCCTTTCTCAGAAAA
>MDSX01019627.1_pt1 | contig 12260 bp, 13 predicted proteins | sample 811141 | NCBI WGS metagenome assembly MDSX01 (sample SAMN05326642, study PRJNA326480) | marine metagenome | isolation source: seawater | place: Atlantic Ocean: South East | collected 2010
GTCGTCCAGCACGGTGGCGTGGTTCAATTCAGCTCCATTCAATAGTTCAGTAAGACGCAAGTGTGGGTTTTCCGGGTGCCCGGTTTATGACCAAATCACGACGAAACGATGGTAATTCATCCTCGTATGGGCGGAGGCCTGCGAGTGGACCGATACGGCGCACAACCTTGCCAACGACCGGCGCCGCTACCCAGCCACCGGTGGCAAATCCATGCGTCTTCTCCGTACCCTTCGGCTCATCGAGCATGGTGAAAACCACGTATCGGGGATCGTCTACCGGGAAGGCCCCGATAAACGACGAAATCAGCGCCCGTCGACGATACCCGCCAGGTCCGCTCTTCTCCGCCGTGCCTGTCTTACCGCCAACGTGGTAACCCGGCACATCGGCGCGCCTGCCGGTGCCATCCTCAACCACAAGCCGCAGAAGCTTGCGCAGTTTCTTTGACGTCCGTTCGGAGATAACCCGGCGGCCCGGCAGCACCTCGTTGCGTTTGATCAGCGTCGGCTGACGGTACACGCCACCGTTGATCATCGATGCCACGCCTGCCGCCATCTGCAACGGGCTTACGGCAATGCCGTGTCCGAAACCGATAGTCATTGTGTTGATCGGCCGCCATACATCCGGCACAAGAGGCGCGCCGACTTCAGGCAGTTCGATTGCCGAAGGTTGCAACAAGCCGATGCTGTCGAGGAAAGCGCGCTGTGTCTTGCCGCCGACCTCCATCGCAAGCCGTGCGGAACCAATGTTCGAGGAGTACTTGAAGATCTCCGAGACCGACAGCCAGCGTTTTTTGGCATTGTGATCGCGGATCATGAAACGCGACACCTTGAGCGGCTTGGTTGCGTCGTAGCGATCTTCAAGACGCGCAATGCCACCGTTGAGGGCCATCGCCGTTGTGAAGATCTTGAAAGCGGAACCCAGTTCGTAAACGCCGAGCGCAACACGGTTGAATCGCGATACGCTTGCCGTTGCCATGGGCGCTTTCGGATCGAAATCAGGCAGAGAGCACATTGCCATGACTTCACCCGTGCGCGCGTCTAGCACGAGGCCCGCGGCACCTACAGCAGTAAACTCGTCCTGCGCTGCCGCCAATTCGCCGCACAGCGCGTGCTGCATGCGCATATCGATCGACAACCGCAACGGTTCGGCGCGGCGGCGGAGATCATCCTCGAAGCGCAGCTCGATGCCGGCAAGGCCCTTCTCATCGGTATCGACGAATCCCAGGACGTGCGACATCAATCGGCCCTGCGGATAGACCCGGCTTTCCTCGCGCCGGAAATCGATGCCCGGTAAGCCGAGGGAGATGACAGCCTGGTGCTGCCGCGGACTCAGGTCTCGCTTAATCCAAACGAAGGCGCGCTTCGACGCGCGCTTCGACGCCAGTTTCGCTGCTAGTTTCTCCTGGCTGAGGCCCGGCAGCACCTCAGCCAGCCTTCTCGCGGCCACGGCCGGCTCGATCACCTGACGCGGATCAGCATAGAGCGAGACGGTCGGCAGACTGGTTGCTAGCAATACACCGTTCCGGTCAACAATATTGGCTCGGGCGAACTGCAGCGTCTCCGCCTGCGGCGCGCGGGCGGCGCGGGGCTCGACGGCGGCCTGCATCAACGTGATGTCGACCAGACGTAATCCCACTACGGCGAAAGCCAGCGACAGGATCGCCGCGGCAATAGTGAGCCGCTTGCGACCTGTCTCAATAGCCTCGCGCGCAGGGCCGATATTCCCATCGGCCGGACACGGGTTGGGCGGACGGCGACGCGCGCTGCGCTGCGCTGCGGCCGCCGGGTGCGCGAGACGTCGGGCGCGTTTAATTCGTTCGATCATTGTAACCTCCCTTCCCGGTCGAGCCGGGCGTTGGGGACGAAGCGGGCCGGCGAAGCAAGCGGCGTATCGGCAGGGGGACTCGGGTTGGCGTCGCGTTTCGGCAGACGCGCGAACGTTACGAACTGACCGGTCTCGACCGGTGCAAGGCTCGGAAGTAAGTCTCGGGAAAGTGATTCGAGCCGCTGCGGGCGATTGAGATAACCCCATTCCGCCTGCAGCACGTGCGTCGTTTCCTGTTCACGCACAATCGCGCGATTAAGATCATGCAGACGCGACTCCAGCTGCTCGACCTCAAAAGTTACGTGAAACATCGCGGCGACCGCTCCGGTGGCGAGCGCGACCCAAACGGCGATGAAGGCGATCCTGATCATGCGACGCGCTCCCAGTCATGCGGCCAGGCAACCGCTACCGTGCGCTCGGCGACGCGAAGGCGAGCAGAACGGGCTCGCGGGTTGCGCGCGGTCTCATTGGCGCTTGGCTTGACTGCGCCGCGACGTATGAGCCGGAAGCTCGGCGCGTGGCGCACGACAACCGGCGGCACATGACGCGACCCCGCGGGCAACGCGCCACCGCGCGCCCGCAGGAAATTCTTCACCGGTCGGTCCTCCAGCGAATGGAAGGAGACAACAACCAAGCGTCCGCCAGGCGCCAGCAACTCTTCAGCCGCGCACAAAACGGCATCGAGTTCATCAAGCTCTCCGTTTACGTGCAGACGGAGCGCCATGAATGTACGGGTCGCGGGATCAATATGCGAACGTCCCTGTGGCAACGCGCGTCTTACTATTTCGGCAAGCTCCGACGTGCGGGTAATCGGCCCGGCAGCGCGCGCCTCGACTATCGCGCGTGCGACACGGCGGGCGCGTTTCTCCTCACCAAGCTCACGGAGCAACCGAGCCAGTTCCGCTTCATCCAGTGAATTCACGATGTCGGCCGCACTCGGCCCCGCTTTTTCCATGCGCATATCGAGTGGTCCGTCGAAACGAAAAGAGAAGCCGCGCTCGGCATCATCCAATTGCGGCGATGAGACACCCAGATCGAGCACCACACCGTCAACCGCTTCGACACCCGCTGCCCGAAGGAGCCGGGACATGTCGCTGAAGCGCCCGCGCAGCAGAGTGAGACGGTCGCCGTAATCCTCACGGAGCACTTCGCCCCGCCGGACCGCTTCGGGATCACGATCAATTGCCCAAACCGTGGTATCGGCAGCATCCAAGACCGCGCGCGAATATCCACCCGCGCCGAAGGTCCCATCGACATAGGCGCCACCGTCACGAGGTTCGAGCGCAGTCAGGACCTCGTCGAGCATAACGGGGATGTGGTGGTCGCGTGGTTGCACCCCGGGGGTCATTCGCGTCCCTCCGGCGGCAAGAGGCGCATCGTACGACCCTTGGCGCGTTCGCGTGCTTCGGCGGCTTTCCCCGCAAATGTGGCGGAATCCCAAATCTGAAAGCGGGCGCCGCGACCGACAAAGGTGACCCTCTCGTCGATCTCGGCGAACCCGATCAACTCGGACGGCAGCAAGATTCGGCCTTCACCATCGATGGACACGCGGCGCGCCTCCGAGACGATGATCGACGCGAGGTCGTCCTCCTCGTCAGAGAACATGTCGAATTGTTCCAAACTGTCGGCCATGCGCTGCATGAAGGCGCGGTCACAAGCTTCGAGGCCACCGCCGCGCGGCGAGGGATAAACATAGACGACGCGCGCGCCTTCCGCCGGCAATTCGGCACGGAAATCGGCCGGCAAGGAAACGCGCCCCTTCCGGTCGATCCGATTCTCGTATGTGCCGGCGAATAACGCCATCGGCGTCTTCCCACGTTTCCCCGTTTTATTCCTCCCCGGAAGGGTCCAGACGGTTTCTCGCACTGAACAATTCTGGGATTATGTGGGATATCATGGGTTATAATGGAAAGTCAATGCAAACAAATAATAATCGAATGGATAAAATAATAGTAATACATGACCTCCTGAAGTAATCAAAGAATCGTTCTGTATTCATTTGGAAACACCAGATGTAGTGTCTAAACAATTTCTTGGGCGCAGTCATCCCGCCATTTGTTCCTTTTTTGTTCTGGCGGTATATAATATCTTATTTATTTGGGATGCTGTGAGCGGACGTAGGGAAACAGTGCCTGACCGATCTGTTGCTGCGAATATTTATCGATAAGTGCGTCGGATGGCCTGTAAGCCGGGTTTTGTCCCCGCCCCGAGGGGCGATGGATGGCCATTCGTCTGGGACGCCCGTTGCCGGACGCCTCGCGCGACCTACCCGAAGGGCAGTGCGGAAACCCACCCGCGGCCCGAAACCGCCGGCCCTTCCTATTCGGTCTTGCTCCCGGTGGGGTTTACCCTGCCGCCCCCGTCGCCGGAGGCGCGGTGCGCTCTTACCGCACCCTTTCACCCTTACCCGCGGACCCAGGTCGAAACCTGAGCGCGCCGGCGGTTTGCTTTCTGTGGCACTTTCCCTGGGGTTGCCCCCGCCGGGCGTTACCCGGCACCGTGTTTCCGTGGAGCCCGGACTTTCCTCCCCTTGCAGGTTTCCCCATTGCAAGGAGCAGCCATCCGGCCATCCGACGCCGGATCATTATAGGACCGAAACAGCCGCCTGTGAAAGCAGTTAAGAACCGGAAGCGGCATACATATTGGCAGTGCCCTGCAGCCAACAGCGCGTGTCAGTATCAGCGTGCCCGTGCACTTCGGACTGACGGAAGTGGCGTTGAAACGCGGCAAGTGAACGTGCGTAGTCGACTGTGTCGTATCCGATGACGGACAGCGCATCCATCACGTTGTCAGGGCCGTGGTCCGCCCTTTCCGGCCAAAGCCCAATTCCCTGTGCGGCAAGACTTCGCCAATCGAAGAGTTCACCCGGGTCGTCCTTTCGAGTGGGCGCGATATCGGAGTGGCCTACAACATTGCGGCGCGGAATTGGATGGCGCGAGATGATATCGAGCGCCAAGGCCTCGAGCGCCTGCATCTGGACTTCCGGAAAGCCGCGGTACCCGAACTCATGTCCCGGGTTGACCAGTTCGATGCCAATCGACCGTGCGTTGATATTGCGGTGCCCCCGCCAATATGAAATCCCCGCATGCCATGCCCGGTCAGCCTCGCCGACGAGTGCGAAGACCCGACCATCCTCTTCCATCCTCTTCGATCATGTAATGCGCACTCACCTGGCACTCGACATCGGTCAGACGTGACAGCGCCTGCTTGCCGCTCGGCATACCTGTGTAATGCATCACCAGCATGTCCACCGGAACGCCTGTCTCCCTCGCGTCGAAATTGGGCGACGGTCGCTCAATGATGGAATAGGTGCCTGCCATGCCCTTATTTAATAACGCGTGACGCCATCACCCGGTCATAGGCGTCGTTGATCGCGGCCAGTTTCTCGTTGGCGAGTTCAACCAGTTCTTCCGGCATGCCTTCGGCGATCAGCTTGTCGGGATGGTTCTCGCGCACCAGCGTGCGATACGTTGTTTTCAGTTCGTCGTCGGCAACGTCGGGCGTTACCCCAAGCACCTTATAGGGATCGGACTGATCGGCATTCTCGGTAATTTCGGTAACGCGCTCGAAAGCCAGATCGTCGAGCCCGAAAATATCGCCGACAGAGCGCAGGTAATCGATCTCGGCCGGATGCATCACGCCATCCGCCCGGGCAATCCGGGTAAGGCAATAGAGAAGTTCTTCCAGCACGCCTGGATTATCGGCGAACATGCCAGCGACCTGACGGGCGTAGGGCTCGAAGCCGCGACTGTCCTTGCGCGCCTGATCGAAAACACGGGCAACGTTCGCCGTCTCCTCCGGCGGCACGCGAAAAACTTGTTTGAAGGCATCGACTTCGTCACGTGTCACGACCCCATCGGCCTTCGCCATCTTGGCACCGAGGGCGATCGTCACGATGGTGAACGCCACGGATTTCGTCGCGTCGTCGGGCTCGCCGATCTGTGACCTGGCCTTGTCGACCATATGCCCTGCAGCGGCGCCAATAAGCGCGCCGATCGGCCCGCCCAAAGCGAGGCCGCCAACGCCGCCGATTATCTTGCCCCAAACACTCGCCATGTCACTCGCGTCCCTCGGGCGCGGCAAGTACCCTTGGCTTGTCCGATGACACGAATCCGATCCGCCCGATACCCGGGAGGCGGATCGCAAGATCGAAGGGATCGAGCCCGAAATTAAGCCCCGCCACGTTTACTTCCAGACCTTCCTCTGCACCAAGCAAAACGCCAGCCAACCCAAACAAAGACAATTGATAGCCGGTACCGCTGGGCGCCCTGGCGACAGGGCCATCGGGACCGAGCCAATCCTTGCCGATCGCGGTCGGCGGCAGATCGAGCTTCAATTCCGGCACCCGCCGCGCAATCCACGCTGTGAACGTATTGCTATTGGGGCCAGGCCAGACTGTGTAGCGGTCGTCATAGGGATAGCTGCGCGCCGCAGCATCGATCTTCGCAATCACCTCGTCGACCCCCGGGCCGCGGATATCGGCGAGAACTTCGGGTACCGCGCCATACCAAAGCCGGTCTGGAACATCGCGCTCGATGACGATCCCGCTACCGCCGCGACGAACGCGCCAACCGACCACATGATAGACCGTAAAATGCGCCGCTCCGGTCGGTTTGACAGAAATCCAAGTATGCACACCGAAGGCGCCGCGCCAGCTGAACGCGCGGGCCGCGTATACCTGCGCCACAGCATCGTGCACAGCAGCGGGTTCAGGGGCCAGGCCGGCCGAGTCACGCGATGCCCCCCACCAGGCTTTTCCCATTACATCGCCTCCGCCGAGCATGAGCAAAGGCCCCGCAAGCAGCAAGGTTAAAACCGCGCCGAGGCGTTTGATCCATTTCATGGTGCGGGAGTTTGTCGATTCCGCCGGGCGGGGACAAGCGGCGCGGATCACGATCGTTTCATTAGGCGTGTGGACTCCCGATCCGTTTCCATCAAGAATGGCCCGTGAATAACGCTTCGGGAGCTTCGTAATGAACGACGTGCAGAGTTTACGCGACTTGCGACAACTGTCGCCGCAAGAGATGCGCCGCCTGATCCGTGCAGGACAGTACACCAGTGACACGACGGGTCTGGCGATGGGCTATATTCAGGGAAACTTGGCAATCCTGCCGGAGAAGCATGCCCTCGACTTTGCCACTTTTTGCCAGCGTAACCCGAAGCCCTGTCCGCTAATCGCGGTCTCAGAGGCGGGTTCGGCCGCGTTGCCGACACTGGCGCATGATTTCGACCTCCGTACCGATGTGTCCAAGTACCGCGTTTTCCGCAACGGTGAGGTCGTCGAAGAGACGACGGATATTTCCGACCATTGGCAGGATGACTTCGTCGCGTTCGTGCTCGGCTGCTCCTATTCGTTCGAGGAGGCGCTTGTTTCCGCCGGCCTGCCATTGCGCCACCTGGAGCTTGGCCGGGAGGTGCCCGCCTACGTGACAAGCATAGCCACCACGAAGTCCGGTCCCTTCGAAGGCGGCATGGTCTGCTCAATGCGGCCGTTCAAGCCGGCGGATGCGATCCGCGCCGTCGAAGTCACCAGCCGATTCCCCCTCACCCACGGCTCTCCGGTTCATTTTGGCGATCCCCAAGCTATCGGGATCGAGGACATCATGAAACCGAAATACGGCGATCCGCCGGTAATCGAAGAAGGCGAGGTACCAGTGTTTTGGGCTTGTGGGATCACACCCCAAGTGGTCATGGCCAATGCAAGGCCAGAGATCTGCATCACCCATAAGGCGGCACATATGCTGATCACCGACCTGCCGTCGAAAGGGTCAGCGGAGGCTTTACCAAAACTGACCAAAGCTTAACGTACGGCTGTACGTGTCAAAATCAGCCACGTACGTCTACAATCTCCATAATCCGGTCATACAGCGCGGCGTGATACGGGTCATCGATACCGAGGCGTTCGAATTCCTGCACGAGATTTTCTAGGTATTCATAACTCCAGCCCCGAGAACCCTTGGCTTTAGCCATGATCCGCGCCTGTTCTTCAAGCGGAATATCACCTGCGAAATTCGGATGGCTCTCGTTCGCGACATACACAATGCCATGTACGTCTCCCTCGGATGTACGCATTCGTTTCCATTCCGCGTGATAGACACCAGCCCGCATTTCACGCAGCCATAATGCTTCGAGAACATCGTCCAAACCGTTCGGATCGAGCAGATAGGCCAAGCCATCGACGGGGTCCTCCCCCGGCACCACAGCCAAACCGAGGCCCGGCTGCTCCGGCGTGCCGCGACCAATCGTCGTCCAGAAACAGAACGAGCGGCGATGAGCGTCAAGCTTGGCGATGCGGGTCTCAAGGGGTTCGAATCGGGGATCCCAGATCAGGGATCCATAGCCAAACACCCAGATCCCATCCGGGTCGGGTGCCTGGGCGAGCGTCTCCTCGAGGTGAGTGCGTCTGCGCTCATCACTCCAGGGGACGAAACACAAATCGTCCGGAATCTCAATGGTGGGCTCCATAGCGCGGCCAATTAAGCGGCTTCGAGGACCTCCCGCAAACAATAATGCAGCATCCCGCCATTCTGGTAGTACGCGACCTCGACATCCGTATCGAGGCGGCAGATCAGTTTCACTTCGGTGACGAAGCCATCTTGCCGCATGATCCGGCATGGGACTGTCATCCGCGCTGCCACACCGTCTGAAAGACCCGATAGATCAAAAACCTCTGAACCGTCGAGCTCGAGGGTCTTTCGATTGACCCCCTCGGGGAATTGTAACGGCAGCACTCCCATACCAATCAAGTTCGAGCGATGGATGCGTTCGAGACCCTCGGCAATGACGGCACGTATACCGAGCAGATATGTGCCTTTGGCCGCCCAATCACGTGAGGACCCGGTTCCATAAGCGTCGCCGCCAATAACCACCAACGGCGTTTCTTCCGCGGCGTATCGCATCGCGGCATCATAGACCGTCATCATCTCGCCGGACGGATGGTGCTTGGTGAGCCCGCCTTCCGTACCGGGCGCCATCTCGTTCTTGAGCCGGATATTTGCAAAGGTGCCGCGAATCATCACCTCATGATTCGTACGGCGGGTCCCGTAAATATTGAAATCAGGCGGCTCGACACCGAGGCTTTGCAAATACTCTCCGGCGGGAACATCGGTCGGAATGGCACCAACCGGTGATATGTGGTCCGTCGTCGTCATATCGCCAACCTGAACAAGCGGCCGGGCGCCAACAATATCGCCGACCGGCGACGGCTTTGGGCCAAAACCCGAAAACAGCGGTGGACGCCGGATATAGGTGCTTTTCCTATCCCAATCGAATAAAGCACCGTCACGAACCTCTAATGCCTGCCAATTATCGTCGCCATCCTCGGCCGTCTCATAACGTTCGGTGTAAAGCGCCGGCGAAATTGTTTCCCGTATCGCCGCGTCGATCTCCGCCGGTGTCGGCCAGATATCCGCGAGAGAAACCGATTTTCCGTCGGCCTCCTCACCAAGTGAGTCGGTCATCAAATCGCATTCAAGGTGCCCTGCCAGCGCATAGGCGACCACGAGCATTGGCGATGCCAGGTAATTCACGCGGCACAGCGCATGAACGCGGCCTTCGAAATTACGATTGCCCGACAATACCGCACCAACGGCAAGATCCCTGTCGCGAATGGCCTCGGCGACCGGTTCCGGCAGCGGGCCCGACAATCCACCGCAGCTCATACAGCCGAACCCCGTCACATGAAATCCAAGCGTGTCGAGATGTTCCTGGAGCCCTGCCTTCGCCAAGTAATCCGCGACGACCGCCGAGCCGGGGGAGAGCGACGTTTTGACCCATGGCTTGGCGCGAAGCCCTTTCTGAACTGCGTTTCGGGCCAGTAAGCCGGCACCGACCATCACGGCCGGATTAGAGGTATTTGTGCAGCTCGTGATCGCGGCCAAGACGACGGCTCCATCCTTGAGCACGTAATCCGCGCCCGAAACCTCGGCCTCACCCTGTTTCCGTTCGAGCGTCGACATGGCATCGGTATAGCTCTTCGGGACCTGTGCCAGCGGCGTACGCTGGTTCGGGCGGAACGGGCCCGCCATGCAGGGCTCAACCGCGCCGAGATCAATATCAACCACCTCGGTAAAAACAGGATCGTCCACGTCACGCCATAGTCCCTGCTCTTTGGCATAGGCCTCGACCAAGGCTACCTGCCCAGCCTCTCTCCCGGTCGTCTCCAGGAACTCGAGTGTCCGGTCGTCGATGGGAAAGAACCCCATTGTCGCACCGTATTCCGGTGACATATTGGAGAGCGTGGCGCGATCCGTCAGCGCCAAATGGTCGAGACCGGCGCCGAAATACTCGACGAACTTGCCAACAACCCCGTGCGCGCGTAACTGCTCGGTTACCATAAGTACCGCGTCGGTCGTCGTGGCACCTTCCGGCAACGCACCTGACAAGCGTACCCCCACAACATTCGGGATCAGCATGGAGACCGCCTGTCCCAACATTGCGGCACCCGCCTCCAGGCCACCAACACCCCAACCAAATATACTAAGCGCGTTTATCATTGGTGTATGGCTGTCCATCCCAAGCATGCTATCGGGGTAGGCGCGCCGTTGGCCGTCGACGTTATCGGACCAGACGACGCGGCCGAGATGCTCGAGATTGACCTGATGAAGAATGCCCATGCCCGGTGGGATAACACGAATGTTCCGGTAGGTATTCTGAGCCCATTTGACGAACCGATAGCGCTCCGCATTGCGCTCGTATTCCAATGCCATATTCCGCTCGAGGGCATCGGGTCTGCCGCTAAAGTCGACATTGACTGAGTGATCGATCACAAAATCGATGGGCAACCGGGGATTGATGCTCTCCGGGTCTCCACCGAATTGGTTTACGGCGTCCCGCATGGCGGAAAGGTCGACGAGCAGCGGTATCCCCGACATGTCCGGCATGAGAATGCGTACAGGATGATAGGCGACTTCCCGGACCATTCCGGGATCGGCGCTCCAAGTTCCCAGCGCGCGGATATCCGCCTCGTCGACAGCGGCCTTGTCACTGTTACGCAGCAGGTTCTCTCCCAGCACCTTCAGCGATTTCGGAAGGCGCGCAAACCCCCCTAAACCGGCCGACTCGGCCTTTGACAGGCTATAATAAAGCACGTCTTCACCGCCCAAGGTGAACCGCGATTCAAATGCGGATGGCATCGTCATGAGCCGGTCTCCAGATTGCCTTAGACGGCGTAAAGCGCGTCCAGTTCCATGTACTTTGCCGTGTTGATGGCTTCTTCACGGTCGTCGAATGACGCCATCCGGTCTTTCAAAGCTTCGGTATGGCCTTCGGATATGATCGCATCCGCGGCATCACGCATCGCCTGCATCGCCGCCCGCTGCATGTCGCCGGGCGCGATCACAAGGTTAAAGCCCCACGCCTCCAGCTTGTCGCGGGACACGACCGGCGTCTTTCCGCCCCAGAACATGTTCAGCAACTTCGGATAGGGAAGGTCTTTAGACAGTTGCTCTATTTGCTCGACGCTCTGCGGCGCTTCAATGAATGCAACATCGGCGCCCGCCTCCATGTAGGTGTGCATGCGGGCGACCGCGGCCTCATATCCCTCGACCGCAAGGGCATCGGTCCGTGCGATAACGACGAGGTCCGGATCGATCTGGTTCTCCTTAATTGCCTTTATCTTCACCGCAAGTTCTTCCGCGGGCACAACGGTCTTGCCCTCAAGGTGACCGCAACGCTTCGGAAAGACTTGGTCCTCGATATGGAACCCGGCCACGCCCGCGCGCTCAAAGCCCTTTAGAGTATGCAGCGCATTTAGGGCGTTCCCGTATCCCGTATCGAAATCAGCGATGACCGGACGATCGACGGCGTCGACAATCTGCTCAAGCCTCTCGGTGATCTGCACCGGATTGATCAACCCCATATCGGGAATCCCAGTGCTGCGGGCAATGCCGCCGCCGGTCGCGTAGAGCAAATCCGCGCCGGCCGCCTGCGCAATTCGCGCCGACAACCCGTCATAGACCCCGGGAACCAGCTGGGTCTTACCGCCATTTAGCATTTCTCTCAGTCTCGTCGTCTTGCGCATTACACCCTCCTTCGCGGGAGATCCTGTCGGCTTGTATCGGTCACGCCGACAATCGGTTAATATCCTGCTATCCGATATATCTTACACCCGACGAAACACCACTGAAGCGGCGAGAATGAAGAGCATCCCAAAAAGCCAATACACCGAGGTCAAAGCGGGATCGGTCGAGCATCTCAGTTTCGGCGATCCGAACAGTGCGGAGTCTCCTGCGACGATCTCGCGCCGCGTGACCTCATGGGGATCGCAGCGGCGGTCCCAAACGCCCGGCACGAGATGTTGCCGATGTTGGCCACATATAGCTCCTGTCAGCCATCCAACCAGTATCGTGGATTCCGTATCACGGTTCTACTTGGACCTTGAAGACTAGACGGGCGGGTCGAGCGACGCCCGCCCGCTCAATTCGTTTTCATCGAA
>MDSX01000879.1_pt1 | contig 12258 bp, 13 predicted proteins | sample 811141 | NCBI WGS metagenome assembly MDSX01 (sample SAMN05326642, study PRJNA326480) | marine metagenome | isolation source: seawater | place: Atlantic Ocean: South East | collected 2010
CTATGCCGAATAAGTGTTATTAATAATAAGATCATAATATATGAACCATGCATCGACATGCTGAATAACATCGAATAATAACATATTATCAAATAACCTCATTACTTATTACCTTGAAGGTATTTATTACTTTATTTATTTATTTCCTTCGAAGGTATTTAATAAAGAAGGGATATATATTTAATATGATATTTTAATATACATTATCATTATTACAATTTTTTCGACTGAGATAAATAAACGCATGTATGTAGTACGTACGTACCCTCATCAGTAGTCTCATCATGTTTTAATTAATAAGTCCGTACATGCCAGCCAGCAGGTGGCTATGCCGATACACCTGGGAACGGACCCACGCAATCACGTTTAACGCTGTTTGCTCGGTCCCTGCTGGAAGATTTGTATTAATACGTAATTACGAAGGTATTATATATTATAATTATTCATCGCATCTCAGAGAATAAAAATGTGTTACAGTATTTTTTTTGCCGCTTCTTTGCATGCTTCCGCTAATAAGAGTCCCGCGCACGTGGTCGATTCTATAGATTGCATTTCTTCTTCTGCGCCATCGCAAATAATGCTCGTGTATCTAAGGGCATAATGCTTGTGTATCTAAGGTGTGCAATATTCGGATTAAATGCCGTTACATCCTATATCATAACTCGAATTCTCTGGCTGCAGTAAGAAGATCGCTCTCCCGAGTGGCGTCCGGTTGAGTTGTGTTTCGTGGAGCAACGCCAAGGTTAGTGCATAAATAAACTGTATCAATCTGAAGAATGGCTAAGAATTGCTATTCTGATTATAGGGATGGCTTGCTTGTGGGGGCGAAAATGGTTTGCTGAAGGTGCTGCTCGTCGACCGTCCGAAGGTACGTCATCCTTGGGTCTTGTGATAGATTGAATATCACGACGTATTCAATTTTAGAACGGGGATGGGGGCAATCTTTCCATGAACCAAACACTGACCGGTCATGAAGGTCAGTAGGCGTTTGTTTCAGAACCTTCTGTGCACATTGTAATAGTGAAGCAACGTTGAAGCAGGAACTGTTTTGAATGTCGAGTGGAATGACGAGCACGAAAAGTTAACAACCAGTGATCAGCATGGCTTAATAATTGTATGGATGCTTCATAAGGTTTGCAGCTTTCCGAATTGCAGTTTGTGTTCAGCGACCACTGATAACTGATGAGAGACTCTTTCTCTTCTGGTCTCAAGGGAATGTGGTTCGAGGAAATGATCAACAATCGAAACAAGTCCATTGTTCGTGACATGAAGTGGACAAAAGATGGCAAAAAAATATGTATTGTTTATGAAGATGGGGCTGTGATTGTTGGTTCAGTCGATGGGAAAAGAATGTGGAGCCGAGATGTCAATCTTGAGCTCGCGCTCGTCGAATGGTCTCCAGATGGTCGGACAATCATTTTCTGCAGTGTCTGCGGAGAATGCCGTGTCTACGATGAGAATGGAAATCATCTTTCAAATCTTTCAATCCTTATTCCAGACCAATATGGTCCGGCCCGGATCACAGGGATTGATTGGCATGAAAGCGCCGGGCATTCGGCGAGTTATGTGCGGTCAAGACTGGTATGGTATATTACTAAGATTTAGCACCTGTTTTTAGCACGGAAGCATGTTTTTCCTCAGGCTCTTGGGTTTGAAAATGGAAGCATCCAGGTGATGTCAGATGTCGGCGATTGTCAACCGGCACTATTTCAGACAGGATTGACTGCCCCGAAGGCAAGCTCTAATCTTTCATACATTTCGACATTTATTTAAACTTTTATGCTCTTCCAGATCAGATGGAATATATCAGGGTCTATCCTGGCAGTCGCGGGTGAGGAAATACACAGCACAAATATTATTTGCCAAACTTTTTCCTCATGCTCGCCCTTCTCTGTCAAGGCACCCAAGCTAATTCTGCTGGTCGTCAGATAAGTGCTGTTCAGTTCTATAGTCCACATGGTCAGCTACTCCGGTCACTCCGTGTACCTGGAAACGGGATAAAATCCATTGCATGGGAAGGTAGCGGAACGCGGATTGCTCTCGCTGTAGACAGCTTCATCTATTTCGCAGACATTCGGCCCCAATACCAATGGAGCTTTTTTGACGATGTGCTAGTTTATGCTTTCGACAAGCCAGGGAAAGATGAGAAGTGCGTCGCTTTTTGGAATACGAAATCAAATGAACGGTTCGCCAAATATGTACATGGATTGATTGATATTTGTGCTTTCGGGGACCTTTGCGTTTTGATTACTGAGGCTGCCATGAAGAATATGTTTGCCTTGATCATTTGTGACGCCAAGGGTGCAGCTTTAACTAGTAGCTACGTAGAAGTGCGTCATGTGGACGTGTTTGTCATTTGCTTCTCTCGTGTTGACTGTATTTCTTTCAAGGAAAAACCCCTATTTTGCGTCATGACAGCATCTCATCTGATTACAGCAACTGATTCGCATGTTAACTTGTGGGATTATAATGCCAGCGAATGCAAGAAAATAGTCAATCTACAAATTATTCGTCAGAATGACAGTATTCGAGAGCCGATAGACGCGGGCGTTGATCCAGGGAGTGGACATCTGAAACCGGAATTCAGGTGAGTTGTCCGCTGATTCGTTGATGTTCTTCACATTCTTATGTTTCAATACGCGATGCACCCTACTTTGAGTCGCTTTATCTCGTGTGATAGCATATGTTCTTTGGCCGCATCTGAGAAGGTGAGAAACGTGATGAGCTCATGACCAAGCCGGGTATTGTCATATCATACTTGACAGAATATATTTTCACAGATGCTCCTGGTAGGCATGCAGTCCGGTGCTGTGCGACGCTATGGTTTGCCTCACTTACAACACGAAGCCACATACGCAGTAAACATCCGCCCGCGCGTGAGGAACGATTTCTTTTTCGGTAATTTGTGATAACTGAACGTGGATCCTTGCAGCACATGTCCTTGAATTGTAACGACACCAAATTTAGTGTCATAGATGTTGACGGAGTGTTGACAGTTCTTGACCTTGAAACCGTTTCGTCCAATATTTTTCGCAACCAAGAAATGGTCGTGTCAAATCAGCGAAAAGATTGTTTTGGAATCTATTGGAGTAAGGATGAGCCTAATCTCTATGTTGTCATGGAGAAGACTCGGATGTATGTGTTCCGAAACAGTGATCCGGAGGAGCCGGTGCGCTCTCCTCCTTTATTAGTTGTCAGCATTCAGTTTGCTCTTCATTTTTTGCCGTATATCTAACCCTAAACTTCTAACCGACATTTTATACAACCGACAACAGGTTCTCACTTCAGGGCATATTTTTGACTTCTGTGACCTGGAGATTAAAGCCGTTTTGCTCGAGGACATCATGCAAAATCCCCAAACACCAAGCGCGGAGCAAATAGTTAAATTTGAAACAAAATCTCTCAGGGACACCCGCGCGCTGATACTAAACGACATTTCCCTTCAGGAAGGCAGCTAATTCTTTCTAAAAGCTGTGAAATCTGATGATATCTTAATTTTATTCTTTTTGTTGGGCCTTTCTTGAAGGATTCGAGGCGATTTGTACAAAATAACGGCCATCAGCGTCTGTGGCAGCTGCTTGCTCATTGTGCTTTACAGAAGCTTGACTTTGTCGTTGCAGAAAGTTCGTTCGCATGTTTTAATGACACTCATGGCATAGGGTTCGTGAGAAGGCTGAAGGTATGTTCGCTCATTAATTGGTCTTATTCTTGCCAGTTTGCCGCTGTCGAGAAAAAAAAGAATTTGTTGACGGTTCCCTACTTTAGATGATTCGTGATAAGAATCAACAACGCGCTGAAATTTCAGCATACTTTCAACTTTTTGACGAGGCCGAAGCTCTTTTCGCAAGCATGGATCGTTTTGATCTATCCTTAGCCATGCGGATTAAACTTGGTGACTGGTTCAAAGTTGAAAAAATGCTACGTGCCGGTGACAAGAATAACTTGACTCACGTGGTTGCGTTGAATAACATTGGAAACTACTTTTTCGAGCGGCAAAAATGGGATCGAGCTGCATTATATTACTTCAGGTCCAACAATCTAAGGAAACTGATTGATTGCTACTATTTATTGGAAGAATATAAGGAACTAGAGAAGGTCGTAAGTATCACAATAGGAAACAATGAAATGTTGTCAAACATTGGGAGCATGTTTTGTGGCGCAGGCATGTGTAGCCAGGCTATTCATGCATACATAAGCTCGTCAGACATAAATTCTGCGATAGATGCATGTGTTCTACTCAATCATTGGGACTCTGCTTTCAGTCTTGTCAAGGAACATAACTGTCAGATGACGGCAAGTGATAATTTCCAACAGTTGAACCCACCCCGACATTACTGTACTATGTTGTCCTGATTCTCATTGATTGTTTCAACGCAAGCAATTTTTGTAGGGAATGCTCGAAAGATACGTCTATCTTTTGCAGGCAGGAATGGAGCTCCGTGCAGCCGATCATCACAGGAAAACGAATGATCATGAAATTATGCTTCAGTTGTTATCACAATTTGAAATGGAGTCTGGCACTGTGAAGAATAGCACAGCATATATGAAGAAAATATGTGTTTTGGGCGCGCTTGAGGTGAGCGCGCAAACAGTGATTTGAAGTGCGCATTGCGCAAACTGACCATCAACTTCGGCAAATATTCGCAGGCAAGAAAAGTCGATCAATCCTTGACTCGCAATTCTTCCACAAAACAAGGAGAGGGTGCGATTTAGGCTTGAACCGTAACTGTGCTGTTCACAAGCGTAGATACTAATCCTTCATGATTACGTTTTTCACAACACCTCTATGAAACTTTTTCTGTCCTTTGTATGCAGAAACTTGTGCGCACACGTGCTATTGGCGAAAAGCTGAGGCGTACCATTTTTTACTTCTCGCTCATCGACAGCTTTATGATGGTCAATTCGACTACGCAAGGCGAACTTCTCTTGTGCTCGAAAAATACAGAGACTGTGTGGATGCCAGTCGTTCACAATCCCTGATCGCATTGGCAGCGTATTACAGTGGGAACTACAGCGTATGCGGTAAGGCATGCATGAAGCTTCGAACAGATCCTGCGCTCAACAAGAAAATAATCACATCTGAGCTTACAACTGAAATATTTTCAAAGGTAACTCATTTTTTACTTATTATTACATTAATTTCCAAGACCAAAATAATAATGAAGAGCTTGAATTAATTACGCGTCCCTTCATTTGGCATTCTTCATATACACCTGTCGGTATGCGCCTGCCAGAAGACAAAGCAGTCCCGTGGACTGATACAAGAAGCAATTTGGACTCTGATGACATTTGCATCGCAAGTGGCAGGTGAGACTTAATTCGTGGTTTCTCATGCCTTGCCATATATTGACATAACTTCTTGCCGCTCGTGACTTTTCTCGTCGGAATATTACTGCCATGGACGCGGTGATGAGTTGTTTGATTTGCACGCGCAGAGCCATTCGCAGCGAGCTCCGAGGTGGCGGCATATGCCCACTTTGTCACTCTCTCCTGTGGTGTCCCTGAACCACATGCAAAATGGTCCTACCAGCATATGCCAGTGAAACTGAGAAAAGTTCTTGAATCATACCTTCGTAGTATAGTTGAAATCAAAGGTTAATGCTTTATCTGCCCAGTTGCCTCCTTTTATTGGCCATCGTCTCCTATTTCAGTGACTTGCGAGTCAGATCAGCGACAGCTTTTTGAATACGCGCTGAACGATATTTTGCAAACTTTTGAGTGCATACATTTGTGTTATCTGCAGCAGAAAAGAAGTTATCTATGCGACTTTGTTGAGCAACCTTTTTCCAGAGAGCAAGAACGGGCAGGATTAGCTCATCAATTTTTGTGTGCTGCCAGTGAAACTGATTGCAACAGAATGCTCTCAATAGGTTTAGATTGGGCTTTCCCCATAGTAGGGGCTCCCTTGACCGATCAACTGCTGGCTTTTCGTAAGCCTCAAGCACTGCAGAGGAAGGAAAGTCATCGGGGATCCGCCAACTTCTTTTCATCGTCTGGTGACCTCTCTTAAAGCTTTGGCGGCGAGATGTAATTTCTGCACACTCCATCCATCCATTTTTGTCACATATGTACAAGTGTTGTTCTGTAACACGTCCCATTTTCCTATGTTTTTCAGGTTTCGTCAGGCCATTGATCAACCTTTGCCGTCGAGGAGTTGTCTCTTCCAGGTTTGGAGTACTCACAGCATGGTCAGATAGATCTTGGTTTTCTGCCCAGTCGCGGAATTCCTTGAGCCCATTTAGTCCTGGAAATGAGGTGACAATCTCGAGGGCATTCACGATTCCAACACCAGAGATGCCTTCAGTGTAGTCCGATCCCAGCAGCAGGGCCAATTCAGCCATCTTTGTGCGATCAATGCCAAGATCATGTTGAATTTTATCTGCAGAATAAACCTCCACATACTTCTTACTCTGGAATACGTGGCGGTAAATGGTCTTCGCCCCAAATAAAAATGCATCACTGTCATCTGTAATGACTGCATCTACAAGACCCTCTGAGTTCAGCCACGCGCATTGCGCCTCTGCCTCCTGCGGAGCAATTACATACGGAATCCCAAACAGGCTGAGAAGTTCCTGAATTTGACGATACATGCCCTCTGATGGGGCATCTGCTCCACGTTCAGCATTTCTTTTATCAATCTGTAATTGTTTTCGTTCTGCCTTTGCATCCCTGACGAACATGTCGACCAGTAGATCACTATGTGAATTTGATGCGCAATCCGATATTACCGTGTGAAGCTGATTACAACAGCTCTTGCCATGTTCTTTGCGCATCATCTTGAACTGGGTCGGATACATTCCAGTCACGCGATGGCATGCGATAATAATTTTCCCTAATGAGTTTGCTATTGGGGCAGATGTGTCAAATCTGAATCCTTGGCACTCAACAACTGCGCCTGCCTCTCCAAAGACAACCCGAGTAAGAAGAGAAGTACAGTGGTCAAGCGCACGAGTCAATTCGACCTCAAAAGTGTCAATGGATCGGAATTCAATTGCCTCGTCCTCATTTCGGAGGAAAATTGAAACTTGCACTGGGATCTCTGCTGACAGATGGAATATATCATCAGAGGTGCGAGCCACTACAGGCTGCGAATAATATGAGGCATTGCCGCCCGAGAGCATGTGCTTTGCTGACTTTCCAGTCTTGGTCTTCCCCGATAACTGCGCATCACAAATAACTTGTTCATCATCAGCAACCTCTGAAACTGGTTTAACTTTGCTTTTGCTCTCAAAGAAAGATACAGGGTCTTTTGCGGACGATGTCATTGTTATTCTATCTTGGCTCGTAGGCGCATGCACAGGTATCTTATCTCCCATAAAGATATCACGCGACTGCCAGCCTTGAGCGTTTTCTTCCTCGGTCAATTCGAAAGAAGATATTTCATTCAAATTATTTCTGTGCTTGAGACATCTTGGGGGATGATCGAGGGGTAATTCACTTTCGTTTATGGGTCTCCAAAACTGTTCAATCTCACATGCAGAAGATCCTTTTGGAATATTGCCATCATCTTCTAGTAATCTGTAAGTGACGTTCCCACCGCCTCCATGTGCACTTGAAAAAGTATCCTGGAATGTATTCTGAGTACTCAGGTGTGCTCTCTTGCTTTCGCCTTCAAAAAGTGGATCGATTCCCCCACTTGCTGCATCTAACGACTCAAAGGTGAAGTCAAGAGTTGCGCTATTTTTATTAGCTCTCAGCTGTTTTCCAGGTATTTTCGCTAAAATATGAGGAATACTTGCACCCGGTGGAGCTGTTTCAGTAGCAGGAAAATGCATATCGTCCAGATGAACCCCACAGGACCGAATAGCCACTTTCTCCTCATCGTTTTGAAATGTCCCATGATTTTGTCTCCATTTCGAGAGACTTGCCCTCTCCAGACCAGTAACAGAGTCAGCGTGAATTTCCTTACAGACACGTGGCAAGTGAGCAAGATTTTGGGCGACAATTTTATCTGGTTCTGTAAGCAAGTATTCACGGTTGACAGTGGACGCAATGCAATTCTTCTTCATGCGATATGTCCCATCAGTCCTGAATCCTGCCGATTCCTTGATAGCATCTGACATGCATCTTACGTTTGCGGACACAGTCGCCGCCTCCATTTGCTGCCGAATATTGCTTGATTTCAGATAGCTATTCATCTGAAGTTCTGAAAAGTCTTCGATCTTGCCGGATAAAGTCTGGAAGTGTGAACGGTTTTCTACAACACGTTGTTCGCGAATTTTAATCAACATGTCCATTTGTGCAGATGGTGGTAGCGTCAAAAGCACATCTTGATGGACATCATCCATCCCTGGAATCAGCATTTCATCTCTTTGGCGGAAATCATATGTACCATTGCCGTCTGTCTCCTGTAAACCTATGTAATCAACTGGACTTGTGGTGTCTGGCCTTGCTTTATCGGTGAGGCTGTCGGTTGGAAAGGGCTGTTGAAGCGACCCACTCCGGCGCGTAGTTTTACGGGGTTTCTTTCGGGCCATCCCGTCAGCACCGAGAAGAGAGCCATCAAATCGGAGTTGCTCGCGGCGGCCGCCGTCGTCCATATGGTCTTGCAAAAAGTCAGAGTCACGCTTCAGCATATTTGTCTTCATTGAGTTAACCAGAAGTTTTTCTGCGATCCGTCTGGCCTGCACTTTTCTGCTGACGCGTGAGTGACGGCGAGCTGAGGTGGTCCGGCGCTTTAATGTAGGCGTGGCACCATCAAAGACAAATACAGGTAATAACCCATGGTACAGGAGACGGCAGATGCGCCGGAAAAAGCTTCAATGAGGGTCATAGATAAAAAAACATTGAGACAAAGAGAGAACACGACGAATGGACACTCAGTCCAAACAAGAGAGAAAATCCTGGGGGAAATGGAGGAAAGAACCATACCCCAGAACGTGAGCGTTGTGAATCATGTCCCCTTGTTCGTCTCGCATCGCTTTGATGAACTGGACTAGCCATATCGAGGCGTCAACCGCGACTCGCCGACCAGAAAGCGCCTCGATATTGACGCGCCGTCCCACGGGTTCTAGGAGACTCCACAACCCTTTGACACCCATCGTCCCCGAGCCTTACAGCACTAGAACTAAAAGGAGTCAGCCTCCATGTCCTGCAGTATCGTCGGGTGACTTGGGTGACTTGTCCCAAAGGCGTCTCGTCAAAACAATATGAGTGATTCATAAATATATCATATATGTAATAATATCATATATATATATATATTATATATTATTGCTTATTACTTGTACGCACAGATCATTTTTATATCCTCTATATCTTCGTTCGTTCGTTCATCATCTCAAACATATATTTATGAATCACTCATATTGTTTTGACGAGACGCCTTTGGGACAATACACCCAAGTCACCCGACGATACTGCAGGACATGGAGGCTGACTCCTTTTAGTTCTAGTGCTGTAAGGCTCGGGGACGATGAAAATTTCCCAAATATATTTTTAGTATTTCAAATATATTTGAAAACATATCATATAATAATATATATCTGCATGACAACGGAAATGAAAGTACGCCTTTTAAATTTACAAGCTATTAAGTATGTTTCAAGTATGTTTTGAAGTATATGTTTTGAAGTATGTTTACTCGTGATCGAGGGTTTATATTCTTCCGTACAAGTATATTTGAAATACTAAAAATATATTTGGGAATTTTTTTGGAAACATACTTTGTATCATACTTGTACGGAAGAATATAAACCCTCGATCACGAGTAAACATACTTCAAAACATACTTCAAAACATACTTGAAAACATACTTGTAAATTGCAAAGGCGTACTTTCATTTCCGTTGTCATAGATACTTCATTATTGAAACATATGATATTATTTGTAAAGTTACAACTTGTATTAAATAAATATACTTTCACTACCGTTATTGGTTGTCATATTATGGATATGTATGTATATATTATTAAGGATTTTTTTGGAAACTGTTTATTTCGAACATACATATCTAACTTCATCCCACATGGTCAGCGGTAATTACTGACGAGCTCCAATAGTCGGTACACCAACGTGCTTCGAGTATCATCACGCGGACCATGGGAACTGAAACACCCAGGGGAAACAGCCAGCATTCCTTCAATCGGATAGACTCAGCCAGCACGCTGGACTTTGCCGTCACAAAGGAAGATGTGCCTGTCCGAACATACGGCGGCAGAGTGGGATACACTCCACGCGCGCCCGCTCAGTTTGGTGATGGCGGCGCATTTCCGGAAATCCACCTCATCCAGTATCCCCGATGTTTTCACCTCGAGAAGCTGAGCACGGATCCATACCTTGGAAAAACAAACAGTGCGGAGGCAACGCCTTCGGTGGGTGAGACGGGGGAAAACAAATCGAGAAACAACACGGCCCAGGGTTTGACTGAACAAGAAGTTTCTCGACACGCTAGACTGACGCACAATCCTTTTCATGTACGACATTCCTGCATTTCTTTTGCACTTGCGACGATCAATATATGGATTTTTCCAGGCTCTTGAAAGACCTTCGGGGAAAGACACGGAGACGGCCCTTGAGAAAACAAAGTCTGCCATTTCCGCTAGGATCGATCAGAAATCCGTGTTCCCTCGACCCGCGGTTTCGATTAGGACTTCAGAATCAGAGTACATAAAATACACGCCAGCTACGCAAGCTAGTGGGCATCAATTAGGCGCTACTGAGCGTCTTATCAAAATGCACAAAGCACAAAATGATCCTTTGGAGCCTCCTAGGTTTCGTCACAAAAAGGTAGGAGGGAGCCGTATTTTGTCACAAGTACAGTGTCTGTAACTTTTCTTGTTCCCGTAGGTCCCACGTGGTCCAGGGGCTTCTCCCGTGCCTATCATGCAGAGTCCCCCACGCTCAATCGATGCGAGCGAACAGGATGATTGGAAAATCCCCCCTTCGATCTCAAATTGGAAGGTAAACTTTTATCTTTTTCATTAACTAGGCGTGAGTTTCAACATGGTGTGCCTCCAGAATCCGAAAGGATACACGATTCCACTTGACAAGCGCCTTGCCGCAGACGGCAGAGGACTTCAGGAAGTTCAAATTAATGACAATTTCGCCAAGCTCTCCGAGGTAATTATTTATGTGATGATTTGCAGAGTACATTCGTAAATGACACCCGCTGTTAACCAGGCACTCTATCTTGCTGAACACAAAGCACGAGAAGCAGTTGAGACCCGAGCAGATATTCAACGAAAACTGCTGCATACTGCCAAGCAAGCGAAGGAGGCTGAGCTGAGAATTCTTGCTAAACAAGCTCGTGTAGATCGAGTCGGTCTAAACGTTGATGAGAACATCACTAACAAATACGGTGAGAAAATATCATAATTCTTTCCTCTGTCTTCCTTTGCTGATCTAAATGTTGTGCAGAAGTTAGCCACAGTTTAGAAGAAGTATCTCTGAAACAACAGGACTCGCGCGACTTTCTTCGTGACGAGCGAAAAAGGGCACGCGAGCGAGAGAGACGTTTGGACGTAAGCTGCACTCATTTTGTTCGGAACTCAGAATATCAACAGCACGTTTTCTCCGAATAGGTCGGTGGTGCTCACGACAGAAAAAAAAAATACTGGCCCGAGATCGTGACCGTGATGTGAGCGAGCAGATCGCTCTTGGTAATGCAAACGTACAACAGACTTCAAACGATAGACAATCATATGATCAGCGACTATTCGACAAGGTGAGCGTGAACAAAGCGTGTAGTTCTAGTTATTTATTGAGGAGCGTTACTTCTGACTTTTCTTTTGATGATCCGACGTTAGCAACATGGTGTAACCAGTGGTTTTCACAATGAGGATGCGTTTGATGTTTATGACGAGCCAATCTTTCAGCACGGGAGCAAAACTCATGGATCAGGCGCTCTGAGCACGAGCACGAAAGATACTCAGACGGTGACTGGCATTTTGATTATTGATAATCATTTGGCTATAGTTTTTTTGCAGGGCTTGAGAGCGGTGGAATTTAAACATCAAGCCTCTGCGCGAAATGATCCTTTTGGTTTGGATACAATATTAACTGGTGCGTGGCATTAAATTGATTTCAAATCAAGCACATTGATGGTCAACTTTGTACAGAAGTGAAGAAGAGTTAGACGAATGCATGGTATATATCTCTAATAATTAATAATTATCGAAGCAGTCGTACGTATTACCTTCGAAGGTATATATATATATATAAATAGAATGTGTTAGGAGTGTTAGAACGTGTGAAGTTTGCGGTCGGTCGACCCGTGTGCGCCTGGTCGGACGCCCAAAAAACATCGTTTCCGACCCC
>MDSX01105371.1_pt1 | contig 12250 bp, 9 predicted proteins | sample 811141 | NCBI WGS metagenome assembly MDSX01 (sample SAMN05326642, study PRJNA326480) | marine metagenome | isolation source: seawater | place: Atlantic Ocean: South East | collected 2010
AAACAAAGCTACAAGATAACCGAAGGTATAATCGAGTTTGATGAATTAGATCTTGAAAATGGCAATGTAGCTATCAAGAGGGTTTTTCTTGATAGACCAGATATCATTATTTCGAGAAATAAACAGGAAGTAATAGTAGTCAATGGAATAACTAGAGAGATAGATACTGTTTTGGTAGCACCAGTAATTGATTCTTCAATGATGTTTTTAACTATTGATGAGTTGGAAATATTGGAAGCTACATTTAAGAGGTTCGATGAACGCACATCTCGTAACGGAGAGTTTCCGAATAGTCTTGATGTCGCAGATATGGAATTGACAGATCTCAATCTTAAATTTACGGATTTGAGATATTCCAATGATTTTGATATCTCATTAGAAGTGAAGTATCTAACAGTGGAAGATCAAAGGGGATTTTCAATCAATGAAATGTCTGTTGACACATTAATGATTAATAGTCGTGGAATTGACTTTAAGAATTTCAAATTACAAACAAATAACACTGAGATAAATAATGATTTATCATTTACGTATAATGATTTTTCGGATTTCAGAAAGTTAGCTAACCGTGTTTTTTTCAAAGTTAATTTCGATGAAGCCAAGATTGGAATAGGTGACTTGACGTATTTTTTAAAAGATTTAAATAAGAATAAGTTTTTTATTAATAACAAAGGAAGACAGATCGTTTTAGACGGAAAATATTTTGGTAGACTCAATAAATTAAGTGGGAGAAATGTAAAATTGTATTTTAATAGAGATTTACAATTGGAAGGGTCATTTGATAGTAGAAATATTTCCGATGGAAATAATGCATTGATCAATTTAAAAGTTCAAAGGCTAACTACAAATATCGATTTTTTAGAAGAGTTGATTCCAGGATTTAAGACGCCGAATAATTTTGAAAAGATTGGAGATTTTAATTTTTCAGGGAGGTTCGATGGATACTTCAAAGATTTCGTTGCATTTGGATCTCTTAATACAGAGTTAGGTAGAGCTGAATTAGATATGCGTTTAGATATCAAGAACGGAATAAAGAACGCAAATTATTCTGGTGAAATGGGTCTTGTAGATTTTGATTTGGGAGCATGGACGGATGATGATAATTTTGGTGTAGTTAATTTTAATACTAAAGTATCTAACGGTAAAGGTCTTTCTTTAGAGACAGCTTATGCCGACTTGACTGCTAAGGTAGAATCTTTTGATTTCAAAGGATATATTTATGATGACTTTATTCTAGATGGACAACTAAGGAAAAATAAGTTTAATGGGGTATTTAAAATTGACGATGAAAATGCAAATTTTGAATTTGATGGAAATGTAGAACTTCGAGAGGGGAGACCTTATTTAGATTTTCAGGTTGATATTAAATCCCTAGATCTTAAGAATCTTAATTTGGCCCAAGATCAATTGTCGATAAGAGGAAATGTTGATGTCAATATGAATGGTAAGAGTATCGACGATTTAGTTGGAAATTTACTTGCATCTAATCTCAAAATTCAACGTAAGGATTCCCTCTATGTTTTAGATACTATTTCAATATCAAGTAAGGCTAAAGATTTAGATAGTCGTATTTTAGAGATATATTCTGATATAGGAGCAGCTACTATAGATGGACAGTTTCGCATTGATAATATAGTGAATGTAGTAAAGAAAATCGCAAAGGATAATTATCCATTCTATACTAGACATTGGTCTACAGTTAATGATTTAGCTGTTCAAAACTTTGATTTTGATATTTATATCAAAGACAGTGAAAATATATTTGCTCTTGCTGGTGTACCTAAGCTTAGTATTCGAGATATGCGAGTGAATGGAAGGGTAAATAGTGATTTTGGTGAAATTGCCATTACATCATCTATACCTTTTATAGGCTTGGATAAGTACCAATTATTTGGATGGCAAATTAATTTCAATAGTATTCATAATGATGGTTCATTAATGATGAATATTGACTCTAGCTTAGTAGATGGAAAGTCATTTAATCCTATTGATATTATTGCTGATACAAATGGAGATACGATCAACATCAACGTGAAAACTGATGCTATTATAGATTCAATTGAACGACTTGATATTATAGTGCAAATTTTTCCAGATGATAGAGGAATCAGATTACACTTAGAAAATAATGAGCTGATTATGCTTGGTAATAAGTGGCAGTTTAGTAATGATAATAGAATTGTTTTAGGAAAAGAGTATATCGATATAAATAACTTATCTCTGACCGATGATACAAAAAAGATAATTTTAAAAGATATCAATAACGAAGGTGTAGAATTGCAACTAGAGAATGTAGACTTTGCAATCGCCAATCCCTTTATAGATTATGATAAGATGTTATTTGGAGGTATGATGAATATGTCGATGAAACTCTATAAGATGTATTCTTCGGCTCCAGTTATATCTGGAACTGCCTCTATTGATGAATTTTTAATAAATAATGAAAACTTTGGCAAGTTAGAGATTGACATTGGTAAAACTAATGTTAATCCTTACGAAGGATTGGTTTCACTAGTACATCCTGACCATGTTATTAAGTCCAATATAAGCTTTAATCAAGAAAGCAATATTTTGGATGCAACGCTCAAAGCAAAAGATTTGCCTTTGCGAATATTTGAGTTTATAATTCCTGACGGTATATCGGAGACTGTAGGAAAAGCAGATTTAGATATTGTAATCAAAGGCCCTTTGGATGATCTGGATCTGCAAGGAGATGGACTAATCAGAGAAGGTGCAGTTAAAGTAGATTATTTAGGTTCAAAATTTTTCTTTGATGATCAACCTATTGCAATAGATAGATATCTAATAGATCTGACAGATGATATCATTACTGATAACGAAGATAATGTAGGTTTGATTACTGGAGGAATAAAGCATGATCTATTCAGTGAGTTTGTGATGGATCTCAATATAACCGCAGATAATGCCATAGTACTAAATACAACAAAACGTGAAAATCCACTTTATTATGGATATGCACAGGGTAAAGTAAGTGTTGATTTTGATGGGCCATTTGATAGAGCAGATCTCAAGGTCGAGGCGATAACCGGACCTAATACAGTTTTGAATGTACCAGTTAGTTATTATCAAGAGGGTTACGATGAGAGTTTTGTAAGATTTGTAGATCGCGATAATCTTGACAACCAAGAGATTACGATTATCAATAGTAATGATGACTATAAGATCAAAGGACTTAATATAGAAATGAATGTTACGCTCACCAAAGATGCAGAGATGCGAATTATTTTTGATGAATCTCGACAAGATATTTTGGAAGGAAGAGGTGATGGAGCTGTTCAAATGTATATTGATAGGTTTGGTGCATTTGATGTGTTTGGTGAGTTCGAGATCGCAAATGGACAATATTTATTTACGTCTGGAGAATTTGTTAAAAAACCATTTATCATTAAACCCGGAGGTATCATTCGATGGAATGGAGATCCTTTAGATGCCACTTTAGATATAGATGCGAACTATATTGTTCGTACACCGCTTAATGTATTTTTAGCTGAGTATATGGTCTCTAATACAGGTATAGAACAGGAAGCACGTAGTACACAGACGACAGAGCTTATACTCGATCTTACAGGCACTATATTTAAGCCAATAATAAATTTTGATATTGCATTTCCAGATCTTCAAGGTGAACTTAAGACTTATGCCGATAGTAAACTACGGACATTGAGAACAAACGAAATAGAGCTTAATAATCAAGTTGTTCAATTGATTGTATTTCAGACTTTCTTAAGTAGCGATGGAGGTATTACTCCTGGTGTATCGAACTCATCACTCTTGACTAGTGCTGCTGGAAACACACTAAGTGAATTGGTAAGTAATCAGCTTTCTAATCTTCTCACAGGCCTTCTCAGTGAGGCACTTTCAGATAATGGATTGATATCTGGTATCGACTTCAAGGTTGGTCTAAGAAATAATTCTGGTCTATTTTCTACAGATGCAGGGGCCTTAAATTTCAATGAAGTAGAAGTAGATGGACGCACGAGATTTAGATTTCTCAATGAACGGATGAGTCTAAAAGTAGGGGGTAACTTCGTGAGAAATGAAGATGTAATTGGTGGATTAGGAAGTTATATAGCGGGTAATGTTGTACTTGAGTATTTTCTAACGGATGAACGTAAACTCAAAGTAAGACTTTACGGTACATCTGATATAGATTTTCAATCTACGTCTAGGCGTGGTAAGTATGGTTTTGGTTTTGGTTACCGAACAGAATTTGGTTCTTTATCTGAGTTTCAAGATGTACTAAGAGATTCTCTCGAAGAAGTTAATGACTCTGAATTAGAAGAAGAGAATAAAAATTAGGTGCTATATAAGAATGCGTATTAGTAAATTCATACTTTAAAATTTATTATTCAATAACATCTGAAAGTTTACTTGTTTTTGATCTCAATAAATGATCTACTAATACATTAGCAGCCATGGCTTCTACAATTGGTACTGCCCTAGGAACTACGCAAGGATCATGTCTTCCTTTACCAGTTACGATTACATCTTTACCAGCTTTGTCCACAGATTGTTGATCTTGCATGATAGTAGCTACAGGTTTGAAAGCAACCCTAAAGTATATGTCTATACCATTAGAAATACCACCTTGTATCCCACCTGAAAAATTAGTTGAAGTTTTTACCTTACCGTCATTATCAGTATAGTAGGCATCGTTGTGGTCAGATCCTTTCATCGTTACGGCATCAAATCCACTTCCATAATCATAACCTTTTACTGCATTGATACTAAGCATGGATTTACCCAAGTCGGCATGTAAACGATCATAAACAGGCTCTCCTAGTCCTGCAGGAGTTCCTTTAATAACACAACGTATCATTCCGCCTATAGTATCACCTTCTTTTCTTATTTGCTTGATGTACTCTTCCATTTCAACAGCAGCACCGGTATGAGCGCATCTTACTACATTACTTTCTATTGTGTCTTTTGAGGGATGGTCTACATCAGGAGCTATGATATGACCTACCTGAGATACATATGCGGTAATGTCTACTCCAAGGTGTTTTAATAACAATTTTGCAATAGCTCCAGCAGCGACTCTAGCCGCTGTCTCGCGAGCAGAAGATCTACCTCCGCCTCTATAGTCTCTGATCCCATATTTGGCAGTGTAGGTATAGTCGGCATGTGATGGTCTAAATTTATCCGCTATGTGGTTATAGTCTTTTGGTTGTTGATTTTGATTGGCAATCCAAATGGCTATGGGTGTGCCTGTACTCACTCCTTCCATTGTACCAGATAATATTTCACATGTATCTTGTTCTTGACGCTGAGTTACAATAGCACTTTGTCCAGGCCTACGTTTAGCTAGTTCTGTTTCTATGAATGTCTTATCGATTTCTAGTCCTGCAGGGCAGCCATCGATAACTACTCCGATTCCTGCTCCGTGAGATTCACCGAAGCTTGTAAATTGCCATATCTTTCCAAATGTACTTCCTCCCATATTTCAAAGATACCGATATTCAGTATGAGTATCAAATTATCTTCATTTTCTTCATAATGTAAGTAGCACTCTTATTTTTGCATGCACCATCTCTTAGCTTATAATCAAACAAGAGTTCGCCTTCACGGATTTCTACTTCAAAGTTTTTATTGATTAGTTGTGTAGGGTAATCAGATGTAGTATCACATACTTTAAGATCGTGAGTAGCAATTACACCGATTACTCTTTTGGAAATTAGTTTCTTGATAACTTCTACTGTGCCTTGCCGCTTATCATCAGAGTTGGTCCCTCTTAATATTTCATCTAGGAGTATAAATGTCAACTTGCTATCCGCGGCATCCATTACTTCTTTTAGTCTTTTGACTTCTGCAAAGAAGTAAGATTCATTATCAGATAGAGAATCTGACAATCTCATCGACACATAGATGTCAAGTGGATGAATATTAGCGGCTGTAGCGCATACTGGAGCACCTGCATTGGCGAGTACCATATTGATTCCAAGACTTCTGAGAAATGTACTTTTACCTGACATATTGGATCCTGTAAGTATGATGAATTTTTGATCTTTAAAAGTTACATCATTACAAACTCTAACATTATCTGGAAGCATTGGATGACCAAGATTTGAGAATGTGATTTGTTCTTGTGAATTAAGATTAGGATAAGTATATGCTGGGTTGTTATATGCAAAATTAGATAAGCTATTGATCGCTTCTATTTCTCCTATTACCTCTAACCAATCTGAAATCATAGGTGCAAAAGTTGCCTTCCACTCTTGCAACTTTCGTAAAGTGTGCACATGGTATAGACTCATTCCATTGAAGATAATAGCGCCCATAGGATTGTGTACGGAGTCCATCTGTTGAAATAGTCTCGATAGATTGGCGATGTGATGACTGGCAGTTTCGTTATCAGTAAGCAGCCGTTTTTGTAGCTGTTGTAATTTTGTAGATTGAAATGAATGACTCTCCAGCATATACATCAAGCGACTATATTTTTGTATCGATTTATTGATTTGAGATTCACCTAATATCTCATCTTTAATTTGTCGAAAGTGTTTGCCGAGTATTCCTAGATTGATAAGGAACAAAAATGCAAAACTTAATCGTGGAATGTCACCACCGATCCAAGCATAAGCTACCAAAAAAAGTACTGTCATTATCGGTAATAGATAACTTATGATTTTCATTAAGGAGGAATGCTGCTTAACTTCGGTTTTGGTCCAGTCTATAAGCGTGTTGTATGTCTTTTGACTATCGTCGCTAGTCATTGCAACAGCTAGCATTTCTTGCCTCCATTCTATTTTAGATGATATTTCTTTAATAGCATCTTGTTGAGAGAATATTTCTTCATTGGACAATCTATGGCTTAGGAAATGTGCGAGCTTTTTACTACCGATATAAGTAGCAGTCCTGTTTAATCTATGAAAAAGTGAGAGGTCACCAAATATATCCAGATCGTAAGTATAAGGATGTTTGGTAAGTATGTGTTCGTTGCCATCATCAAATGGAATGGATGTGCTAGATAGATAGTTGTGTTCGTTTTCATTTATATCAGCGAGGGCTCTATGCATTCGCATTTTTTGTGCAAGTTTCATATGTTTATTGATCAATATGAAAAAAGCAATTGATGAAAATATGGCTATGATGATCCATTGCACAGCTCCATCATTCTTTATCATTAAGTAAAGCGATAAGAGAAAAACGACAAGCAATACAATACGTATAGTACTCATGATATTAAATCGTTGCCTTTGCTGATTGTATAGTGAAAGAAATTGATCTAATCTTGTTTTATATATTAGGTTCTGTGGCGCCAATGTTTTTTTGTAAATTTATTTATCGTTGGAAAGTGTCAATTAGAAATGATTGTATCTAAATGTGGTCATGATATTTTTTGGTCAATTTGTGTTCTATATTACCGGTATGTTTTGTGCTAATTGGTTCAAACAAAAGAAGATGTACTTCTTCCAGAGCTATTGGTTTGTGCTCTACACCTCTTGGTATTATAAGCATCTCACCTTCTTCTAAAGTAACTGTATGATCGCGAAATTCTAATTTTAGTGTCCCTTTAATTATTAAGAACATTTCATCTTCATCAGCATGGTCGTGCCAAATAAATTCTCCTTTTACTTTAGCAATTTTCACTTCTTGACCATTGAGTTGTCCTATGATTTTAGGTGACCAATGTTCTTCGAAAAGTTTAAGTTTTTCGGCTATATTGACTTTTTTCATATTGGTTAACTATTTGCCTATAGCTATTTGAAGTATGCAATCATGCCTCTCAAATAGAAAATGAATTAGTGCATGCGATCTGCACGAGGTTTCAATGTTTTCATTAATTCTTCTTCAAAATCAAGATATTGCTGCCATCTATTTTTGACAAAAACATTATCCTCAGCATAATGATATGCAAGATCTAGAAACATACGGTAGTGACCTGCTTCCGAAACCATGAACATATGGTAGAAATCTCGAAGTTTTGGATCTGAAATATTTAATGATAACAATCTGAATCGTTCGCAACTACGAGCTTCTATAAGTGCAAAAGCAAGTAGTGCATCTATCAACGCAGTTTTGCGACTACCATCTTTTTTTTGAAACTTTCTAAGAGCCACAACGTATTCATCATTACGTTGTTCACCTAATTGCATTCCTCGTTTTTCCATTTCAGCAATAACCAATCTGAAATGTCCCCACTCTTCGGTTACTACAGGCGATAGTTCGTTTACAAGCCTCGTATGCTTTGGATACTTTTGTATCAGTGAGATACATGATGTAGTTGCTTTTTGCTCACAGAATGCATGGTCTGTCAATATTTCCTCTAAACTTATTTCAGCCATATTTGCCCACCTGGGATCTGTAGGTAGTCTCAATCCCAATTTATACTTGGTTTTAGTTTCACTCATTCTTTCGCTTTCTTGATACACTCTAGTTGGTGCTGAAGTAAATCTATCTCATAGACAGGATATTCTTCGTAACCTGAGCTCCAGATAATAGCTAACTTGTCAAGTTCTAAGTCTTTGATGAGTTCCATCTTTATATCTTGTAACCTGTATACAGCCTCATATTTAGTGTGCCCGGAGTACTGTTCTAATTTTCCTTCAGCTCTATATATACTATTCGCTATAAAGTTTTTTCCATTGATAAATGTCAATTTCACCATATCATTTTTATCTATGTATCCATAAGATTTACTTGCGTCCTTCGTGGCTAATTCTAAATCCAGATTGAGATAGTAGTCACCATCGAGTAGAGTTAAGTATGCATTACAATTAAGGAAGTTTTTATTCTTCAAGACGTGCTTTAACTTTTCGCTAGTGTGACCAAATAAATGCTGAGGGCCATGCTCAATACGTTTTTGGTCGAGTGATTCGTCCATTCCATTAAAGGTAATACTGCATATTTCGTGATGTGTGATATACTCAGGATTGCGATCATCGACAGCAAAACTGTAGTCTACTTGAGATGATTGTACATTATTTACAGACGTTCCTAGACTTTTTGCAGACTTAGCTATGATTTTGTTTATGATAGAAACTCTTTCTAGAGGTTTAAAATTTCTTAGTTTATTCAACTTATTAATGAAATTATAACTCTCTTTGGCTCTCATATCCGCTACATCATAATCTACTTCGATAGAGTTAAGTTGATTTTCTAATTCTGCTATTTGTCCTATTTCTTTTGCTTTCTTAGCTACTTTAAGATTTTCCTTGAGGACATCCATCTTTTTTTTTATACTGATATCTATCATTAGTACTTTTGGTTTCGATATTTTGCAACTGTAACTTTAATCTGCTGAGGATAGTTTTTTCTTGTAGATTTCCATTCTGTTCAAAATTAATAGGGTCTTCAAGAGGGTTTATTTCTTCTCCCATAAACTGATCTTCACTTGATTTATTTGCTTTGCTGGCTTTATGTTTATATGTACTATCAATAGTAACTGTTAGTGCTTCGCCAGATTTAGTATCGAGATTTTCTTGGGCGATAGTAATATTTGACAGCATACCTAATATGCCTAGAAAAATAAAAGAGCGAAGGCAAGTGTTTTTGTTAATCATAAGTAGAAGGTGTAGAACAGATATTCAGTAAAATGCAAATATACGCAAGTCATTGAAGAATATGATGTCAATAAGTACTAACTCCGTCTTAGGAGTGCTTGTCTTTGTTAACAAAACCAAAGTGACTGGTATAAGCCACTATTGGCCAATGATGATATATGGTGTTTTATCACTTTTTTTTCTTGTGGATTGGCTATGGTCAATATAATCTGAGCATTTGATAGACCGGAAAGGAGAGAGGAAGACGACAAGACTGTGCCGTAGATGTTGTGTCCTATTTTATTCTTATTATCAGTAATCCAATGGAAGTGAATATTAGCGGTGATGAGTTGCTTGGCTATAGATTTAGCCTTAGTGCCAGCACCCCATATTACAAGAGGTTTGTCACTTCTGTGATCTATCTCCATGAAATAGTTTATCTTCAATTCTAAAAATCGATTGTCTTGATAATTATCGTCATTTCTAGACGCACGACTGCTATGATCTCTCCAAAGATGTAGAATTTCATTAGTACATGGAATGACATTGAGTTGATGCATATACATGCGAAAAACTAGATCGTAATCTTCAGGATAGGTATTACTCTGGAAAGCACCAATACGATCCAAGTCTTCTCGAAACATCATCCAGCATGGACTTGGGATGACACACTCTTTGTATATCTCTTCAAAATTAGCGCCTTTCGTACTCATCGAATTTAGCCATTCTGCATATCTCATATAGCCATTTCCTATTGGCTGATCATTTCGAAAGTACTTTACTCTCCCAGTAGCTAAATTTCCTGGCCCTGAAATATTAAGTTGTGCTATCATTGTACTCAGTTTGATAGGAGTCATGATATCATCCGCATCCATGCGAGTAATAAGGTTGCCGTTGGAGTTTGCATAGGCCAGTCGAAGGGCATCGATAATTCCAGTGCCTTCGTTCGGAAAGATTTTGATATTGAGATGTTTTTTACTCCATTGTTGTAGTTTAGTAAGAGATTGATCCGTACTATGGTCGTCAACGATTATCAATTCCCAATGAGTATAAGTTTGCTCTATTATACTATTGATGCATTCGTCGATGAATTGACATGCATTTTTGCAAGGAATTATAATGGACACCAATGGGCTTTTGTATTGAATTGTCATGAGTTGAGAGACTGATTATAGTTGAATGACTGTTTGGTAGTTAGAGTGTTTTTTTATTATTTTGATGGTTTATGAAATTATTTTCATAAAATTTTAGTAGTATATTATGGATCTACGAAGTTAGAGACCATTTTTATTAAACAAAAGTATAGATATTATGGGTAGACCACCTACTAGACAAAAAGAACTTAAAGACGGATGGTATGTTGAGGTTAGAAATAAAGGTTCTAAAACAGGGATGAAGATAAGAAGAGAGACATTACCGGAAATGGAGCAAATGGTCAAAGACTATCAAAGAACTAAAGAGGTAATCATTCTAGGAGAATCTAGAGGAGGTAAATTCGTCGACAAGGACGGAAATGTGATCAAAAAGAAGAAAAGATAGATCGTTAATTCTGTGAGTTAAAAAGAGCTTGAACAATTGTTGTTCAAGCTCTTTTTTATTTGATTTTTAGGAGTTAGACATGGTACTATATAGATTGTAATATTATACGTTTGTTTCAGTGCTTTGCCTAGCTTTCAATAGGTTTTTGTGATATTTACCTTGTACAATATCAATTAATACCAATACGATGATCACAAAATAAAACGTAGCCTTATTCATAGCATTGATCTTGTTGCCAAATAGCTTGAGATGCGCCAAGTGCCCTCCTTCCGAGAGTAGCATTATTCCTACGATAAGGAGAATAAATAAACCTAATACTTCATACATTCTATTTTTAGCAAGGAAGTCGGATACTTTATCAGCCATTATGATCATTAGTATTCCTCCTGATATTATGGCTATAGACATTAATACCATTTGAGCTTTGAATTCCATACCACTTGTAAGTGCCATAGCACTTAATATAGAGTCAAAAGAGAAAACGAGATTCATGATTACGATCCATAAAATCACTTTGCTTACAGAAGCTTTTGGTTCGTCAGTTTCATTATGCTCTTTCATGTTCATCATATGCCAGATCTCCTTAATTGCGGTATACATAATGAATATTCCACCAAGCAGAACAATCACACTATGCACATTGAATGAAAATTCTATATAGTTGTTGTTATGCAGACTCGCAAAAGGTTCTTGGAAGAACTGTATAAGCGACATCAGAACGAATAATAGAACAATTCTTAATACTATGGCTAGTCCGACACCCAACTTTCGTACATGACTTTGGTTCTCAACAGGTGCTTTCCTCGACTCTAGTGAGATATACAGTAAATTGTCAAAACCAAGTACTACCTGAAGTAGTACTAGCATAAGAAGTGTAAACAAACTATCTATAGTAAATAATCCTTCCATTGGTAGAGTCTATTAAATTTTACATTTCAAAGATAATGTAAGAAGAGTGATAGTTGGTAATGCATTGAATTAAATGATTTTGATCTTGGGACTTTTAGAAGTTGAGCGTCATACCTATCAGGTTCTTTACTTTAGTCTTATGGAGACGAAGTTATAAATAGTCTTATATATCCAACAGGGGTTAGTAATAAAAGTATAGCCACCAAAAAAAGGCTTTAAACTAGCGTCTAAACACATTTAAATATCATCGTATTTTTTATTAATAGTTAGAACACAATCTAATATAAATGCTTCTTATAAAT
>MDSX01053587.1_pt1 | contig 12246 bp, 11 predicted proteins | sample 811141 | NCBI WGS metagenome assembly MDSX01 (sample SAMN05326642, study PRJNA326480) | marine metagenome | isolation source: seawater | place: Atlantic Ocean: South East | collected 2010
ATTAATAAAACTTTCCTTAAAGAATGGTTAAACTTCTGTTACCGTAACCAAAGAGACGCAATTGTAGATTGGGTAGACCAGGTTGCAGGTGAAGGAAGAGAAAAGCAAAAGAACTTTATCAAGTACATACAGTTTATTTTAAGAGAAAGTATGATTAGCTCGTATGCTAATGTAGAAAACTTAAAACGTGTGGCTGGTACAGAAAAAAATCTATCAGAAACACTTGGAAAGTTTTTAAGCTTTGGTAAGATTGAAGTCTTTTATGAAAAGCTAACAGATGCTTTTTATCATATCGAAAGAAATGCTAACCCAAAGATTCTATTCATGAATTTGTCTTTAGAATTAGTGAAACTATTAAGAAAATAGACTGAATATGGGATGTGGTTCGTCAGGAGGTTGTAGTTCAGGTGGTTGTTCATCTGGTGGAGGTGGTTGTTCATCTGGTGGAGGATGTAGCACTGGTGGTTGTAATAAATTAAATACATTCGACTGGATGTCTGATTATTTATTACCAGATGAATATCCAACAAAGAATATAGTAGAAGTAAGTTTTAAAAATGGTGTTAGAAAAGGATTCTATATCAATAACGAAAACTTACCTATAGAAAATGGAACAATGGTTGCTGTGCAATCTGCTATAGGACATGATGTTGGTCAAGTTGTACTTTCTGGCTTATTAGCCGAGTTACAACTAAAGAAAAAGAAAGCAGAAAAGGAAGAGATTCCTAAAATATATAGACTTGCCACTAAAAACGATATTTCTAAGCTAGAAGAAGCTAGAGAAAAAGACATGAGCACTTTGATCAAATCTAGGTTTCTAGCCAAGGAACTGGGCTTAGAAATGAAGATTGGTGAAGTGGAATATCAGGCTGATAGTAAGAAAGTTACTTTTTATTACACTGCAGAAGGAAGAGTCGATTTTAGAGAACTTGTTAGGGTATTTGCTAGAGAGTTTAAGGCTAAGGTTGAAATGAAGCAAATCGGCCTTAGACAAGAAGCTGCAAAAATTGGAGGTATAGGAACCTGTGGTAGAGAGCTGTGCTGCTCTACCTGGTTAAGTGATTTTAAAGTGGTCTCTACACAAGCTGCTAGATATCAAAATTTAGCGATTAATACTACAAAATTATCAGGGCAATGTGGTAGATTAAAATGCTGTTTAAACTTCGAATTAGACCTTTATATGGAAGCGGTTAAAGAGTTTCCAAAAAACATCAATACGATTACAACTAAAAGAGGTCCTGCTAAATTAATCAAAACAGATATACTGAAAAAAGCATTGTTCTACACTTACAAAGAAAGCCCAACGCTTTATGAAGTAGAATTGGATGAAGTCTATGACAAGTTAGATGAAATTAAGAATGGAATTACACCAGATGATTTCACTATTGGGACAGTTGTAGAAGAAGAAAAAGAAAAGGATACTGACTTAGTAGGTCATATTAGCATCTCCCAACTAGAGAAAAAGAAGAAAAAGAAAAGACCTAATAAGAATCGTAACAATAAGAAGAAAGGCCCTGTTAACGAGAATCAAAATAAGCCGCTTAATAAAAAGCCTAATCAACCAAATAAGAAGAAACCTAACAATAAAAATAAGCCTGAAAAGAAAAAAGATAATAACCCTCAAAACGCTGTTAAGGATGGATCCAATCCTCCAAAAAAGAACAATAGAAATAATAAGAACAAGAAGTTCAATAAAGACAAACCAAAACCAACTAAACCTGAATAATGGCTAGATACGCTTTAATCTTATTTGTTATTATCCTAGCATCTTGCACAGATATTGCTAAATACGAAAAGTTCTATCACTTTGAAGATGAGCAATGGCTTGCTACGGATACTGCTATCTTTGAAATAGAAATCGATGATACTAATGCTAATTATAATATAAGTTTAAACCTTCGTCATTATAATTCCTATGCATTTCAAAACCTTTGGGTACAACAAACTTTAATTACGCCAAGTAAAAACGAGTTAGTAGCAAAACGTAATTTAAGTTTGGGCAATAAAATGGGACAATGGCATGGCGTTGCATTAAATGATGTGGTTAATGTAGAAATCCCAACAGAACGTAAAGTGATGTTTAGCCAAGCAGGTAAATATCAATTTAAGTTTGTTCATTTAATGAGAGACCATCATTTACCTGATGTATTGGATTTTGGTATTACAATTGAGAAAAATAAATAAGATAAGATGAGTTTAAAAAGTCAAATTACGGAAGATATAAAAGCAGCGATGAAAGCGCAGGATACTGTTAAGAAGAATATCTTAAGAGTAATTAAAGCAGAGATATCTAGAGAAGAAGGTGGATTAAAAGACTTAGATGACACAGGTGTTATCAAACTGATTAAGAAGAACATCAAATCTTTGGAAGAAATTGGTTCTGAGGATGCATTAGCAGAAAAAGCTGTTTTAGATCAATATATGCCAAAACAAATGTCTGAAGCTGAGATAGAGCAAGCAATCTCAGCTATCGTTAGCCAAACTGGTGCTGAAACCATGAAAGACATGGGTAAAGTAATGGGAATGTTTAATGGAAAATATGCTGGTATGGCAGATGGTGGTGTAGTAAGCAAAATAGTAAAGGCTAAACTTTCCTAGTAGTTTGGCATAATAATTGTATCTTCTTTTTCTAAAAATTAATAATTATGAAAAAGATGTACACGACTATTTTTGCTTTACTAATTTCTGCTATCTCTTTTGCTCAAGTCTATGAGTTTAGAGTAATCACTTCAGTAGAATCTATTGTTCCGATGGGAATAGGAAGATCAAGGTTAATAGAAACAACCGAAGAAAAAGATTACCAAGCATTAACTACTTCTAGATCTAAAGGTAATGACTCCAAGATTGGGAAAGTAAAAAGAAAGGATGCTAAAGTAGACAACCTTAATGAGACTAAATTATTAAACTTCTACAGTGGAGTTGGTATCAACTTTAGAAACATCGCTTCTAATGATGCACTAATAACAAGTATGTTAAATCAAATGTCTATTGAAGGCTGGGAGTTAATGACTGTTGTAAGTGGCGTTGAAAGTGATGCAGGAGAGAAAGATGGTAAAGGAATATTTATCACCCGATTTATTTTTAAACGAATAAAGGAATAATAAAAAAAGGCTCGTCATTAGACGAGCCTTTTTTTTATCTGCTTTATCTAAATTAATGATGCTTAAAAGCTTCATTTAAATTATCAATAAACGCTGGTATAACCGGATCTTCTCTTTGCGCAACAACAGGCATTTTAAATGCTATATAAGACTTAAAATCTTGCTTTAAAGAATCTCTATTAGCAATATACTTAGGATCCCATCTGAAATAATCAGTTTGATGTGCTGTATCATTAACCGTTCCCATTTTCTCTTGTCCGACTCCATATACACCATGATGTCTTCCTAGTAACTTAGATGTTGCCTTAACTCTTACTTTACCCTTAGTTCCTTCTTTGGTTCTTTCTATCAATGTTAAGCTTAAATCATACATAGAACTTGGTTTAATTAGGGTTCCTTCTGTATAGATATCATCAGCATTCATTAATAAGTATAATGCGTTATGTGCTCTTCTGTTCATATAATTGGCCTCAATGATAAAGTCATATGGAATCTTTCTGAAATCATAATCCATATACTTTCTTCCTTGCGTTTCTTTAATCTGAACATACTCACTTGGTAAAACTTTTAGTCTATCACCTAAGACCTTTTTTAAAGCAGCAAAAGCATGCTTATTAAAATCATCCATGACCTCCCCTCTCATCAATAAGGCTTCTTCTTCAATATCTTCAGAAAGTACTTCATATTGTTTTGGAATAAATGGTAAATCAGATTTCCCTATACTTTTTACAAATAGTTTAGCCTCAGAAGGCTCTATGTTTGCAGGCACGAAATAAATACTATCTGAAGCCATAACTCTATCATTTAAAGACATTTTAGTTTTGGCAGCAATAAATGTTAAACCGATAATAGCAACAATAATTACAGATAAGACACTCTTTTTCATATTTACTTTTTTATCCATTAGATATACAACAAGTTACGACTTTTGATCAAAATATTAAATAAATAAAAAAGCCCCAGCCTCACTAGAGACCAGAGCTTTTTCCCGCACTAACAATAATTCTTGTCTAATTTGTTCTAGTGTATTACTGAGAACTTCTTAGCCATTTTCATTTCGTTATTTGTAACTGATAAAGTATACATTCCTACTGGTAATTCTGAAACGCTAATTTCAATTGAATTATTACCTTCGAAGTAAGTATCATTAGCAGTGTAAACCACTTTACCAAAGATATCTGTTACTGTTAAGTTTAAGTTTGCTGTAGAAGCCAATTCAAAGTTCATCGTTGTTAAATTATTTGCTGGATTAGGATATAATGTACCCACATTTATAACTTTATTTAATTCAGCAATTGAAGAAGTTTGATCTTCATCAACAGTTGATCTAACCACTACTTGTGTGCACTCAGTAGATAATATAGTACCGTCAGTTAATCTTACAGACGCACATACTTGATACTCACCTTCCGTTGCATATCCATACGTCCCTGAAGTTGTAGTAGCTGTATTTAAATCTCCAAACTGCCATAACACTTCATACTCAGATCTATTATAACAATCGAACTCTAAATCGAATACTAAGAATCCAGTAGAATCGAAGTCATAAGTAATAATGATATCGCAAAGCTCTTCATCTTCAACTAATACATCAACTAGGTCACAAAACTCAGAATAACAATCTTCTGTAGAATCATAAGAAGCCATACAAACTTCATAAGTTCCAGAATATTCGAACTCATGTGTTGGGTTTTCTTCATCAGAGTAATCTCCGTCACCAAATGACCAGAAAATCTCATCTGCAGTACCAATTACTTGGAATAAAGCAAAGTTAGAATCAGCAACAAATTCGAATGAAGTACCACAATCAGTTGTTTCACCGTAAATGATTTCTTCCTCTTCATCGTAATCCATATCATCCATCCAAACTGTATCTACGTCACATCCTAAGTGACCGTATTCCTCTTCTAATTCTGCTAAGAATGCAAAGAAATCTTCTTCATCTTCAAATCCTAATTCTGCTAAGAAAGTATAATACTCTTCTTCTTCTTCAAAATAGTCTTCATCTTCAAAGTACCAGTCTTCTTCATCTTCTTCACCTTCAATGATATCATCTTCAATTACATCTCCGTCATAGTCGAAGAACATATCCTCATCAATTTCGATATCGTTATAGTCCATTGAATCTAAATAAGCATAGTAATCTTCTTCGTCTTCAAAACCTAATTCTTCTAACCAAGCTAAGTACTCTTCTTCTTGCTCTTGTGTTAATTCTTGCTCATCAAAAGGATCTAATTCTTCATCATAATCCATATCGTACTCCCACTCATCTTCGATGTCGTGCCAGTATGCCCAGAAATCATCCACACATTCAAATCCTAATTCGTAAACGAAAGCTGTGAATTCTTCTTCAGAGTCAAATACCCACTCTTCTTCTTCATCCATATCTGTGATCTCATAATCATCTTCATCTAATCCGAAGTAATCATAATCATCATCACACTCAATATTATGGTTATCTAAAGAATCAATATAATCTTCATAGTCTTCTTCATCTTCGAATCCCATTTCGTCTAACCAAGCATAGAAATCATCTTCCTCTTCTTCGTCTAACTCTCCATCTTCATCTGTAAATCCAAGATCTTCTAACCAATCTAAGAAGTCATCTTCTTCTCCTTCAGTCATCTCATCTTCATCATCTCCGAAGTAGTCTAAATCTTCGTCATAGTATTCTTCATTATCTTCAATAGAATCCATGTAAGCGAAATATTCGTCTTCATTCTCGAATCCCATTTCTTCTAGCCAAGCTAAGAAATCCTCTTCATCTTCATCAGACCAATCTTCTCCATATTCTTCAGAATAATCTTCATCTGTACCATAACCGAAGTAATCTAATTCTTCGTCATAATCTAATAATCCAGCTTCAACAGAGTCCATATAAGCATGGTACTCATCTTCATTGTCAAAACCATTTTCTTCTAACCAAGCTAAATATTCTTCTTCGTCTTCTGCACTCCAACCATTGCTATAGTCTTCATCTTCATCAGAATAATCATCTTCATCTTCGTCCGTGTAATCATCTTCTACATAAGTAGAGTCATATTCATCATCATAGTCTTCATCATCATAATAATCATCCACATAAGTAGAGTCATCTTCTTCAGCATCATCACCATCATCCTCTCCATCTCCTTCATCAAAAGTATCACCTTCAATGACGTCATCTTCAAGAACTTCCCAGAATTCTTCATCCTCGTCTTCTTCTCCTTCTATAATATCATCTTCTAATACATCAGTATCATCTTCGTCATCAGACCATCCGTTTCCAAATAGATCATCTAAGAATAAAGAATCATCTTCAGTACCTTCTGTAATAGTTAAAGAATCAGCTGCAATCACCTCTTCATCAGAATCGGGACCGCCGAATGTATTAATTGCATTTGCCTGGTTAATCATAATTGCACCAGATAATAGCAAGCAACTAATACGCCTTATTGTTAGTGTGTTCGGCTTGAGTTTTGTAAAAAATTGCATATAAATAAATTTAAATTTTGTTCCTTTTTTGTGATGGTACTAAATAACTACTATTCTAATCACTTTCCTTATACAAATCCGTCAATTTTCCGAACTTTTTTCATTCAATTATATTAAAATAATTATTAATATAAAAACTATAACTATTGATATAAAAGGAATATAGAGATGTACATCATTCTTTAACTTCCATAAAAAACTAAATATCTTCCGTATTTTTTTTATTGTATTTAACGAATAATAAATAGAAAAGCCTCTTCAACTGAAGAGGCTTTTCCAACCAAAAAACAAGGACAATAACATTGCCATTAAACTTTAATCCTTAGACTGGCAATTTAAGGTAACGGAATGATGAGTCTGACATTTATGTTAAACACATCACTCCGTCATTATCCCACCAGCAAACTATTTTATAGCTTCAATACTCACTTGTCTTGAGTATTATTTTATCATTACTTTTTGAATTGATGCATTTCCAGCACTTTGGTATTTTATAAAATACATACCCGTTTGATAATCCTGCACATCAATACTAAATTGTCTATCAGTTGATACTACCTGGTGATACATGGTCTCACCTAATAAATTAATCAACGCTATAGTTTCAATGTTCTTACTTACAAGAATATTTAATACTGTTTCTGCAGGGTTAGGATAAGCAACTAATTGTGTCTCATTCATTGATCCTACATTACTCACAGTTGTATCTCTAACTTGTATCCCTTTATCATCGACAGATGTTGGCACCTCAGCACCATCTGCAGTCACTAGATTTACATTAGAAATATCTAAGTCGAATACATCTAATTCTGCAGTTACACCTCCAATATCATCTTCGATAACTGCTAGTATTTTAATTACTGTTCCATTACTAGATTGCCCAGTTCCTGTATTTCTAGTAATCGCAAATTCTAATGCTCCTGTCTCTGGATCTTTAACAGCAAAAGGAATTACCTCATCACTACCACCTAGTGCAGAGTTTTCAATACTAAGTTGTGTTTGCTCCACATTAACTAAGTCACTATTCATGTTTAGTTTCATTGCTAAACCATACATATCCTCTAGACTTATTTCTTCAGAGCCAACTTTTACATCGATAGTAATGGTAGAACCAGGGATAATTGTATCTGTATCATATTCGAAACTAACTGGTAATCCACCAGTCCTTGAAGCACTTCGATTTCCATCTCCGAATTCAAAATTGAAATAAATCTCTCCTAAATCCCATAATGTTCCTATTTCTCCGTCACCATCACAATCTGCATAAGCAAAGTCCTCACCATTATACATGGTATCTCCATCTTCTTCTAACCAAGCTAAACCAAACTCAGAGAATACTATGAAATCTTCTTCCTCAAGGAAATCTTCCTCTTCAAACCAAAATCCTTCAAATTCATCATCTTCCAAAAATTCGTCATACCAATCTTCTTCATAGTAAATGTATGCTCCACCAGATGCAGTATCAACTCCTCCATAGATTAATGTATCGATCCAAGTTTCTTCATCATCTTCAATCTCTACATAATACTCATCCCATAATTGATAAAATTCTTCTACAGAAAAAATAGAATCTTCAAACTCCAAATAATCTGTATCAGCACCATCTAAATAATACTCCAACTCAAATCTACTTGGTCCTTCAATACCAGCATATAATCCAAGCGTAAATACATCTTTTGTATTAACTACTCCGTCATTATTAGCATCTCCAGGCCACACTTCAACAACTATAGCTTGTCCAAATCCTTGAAGGCTTAAAAATAGAAATGCAGCTAAAAATAGTATATTGTTTATAGGTCTCATCCAAACAGGTTTTAGCTTCATGTTACTAATATCTATATCTAAAATCAATATCTCTACAACAGTTTTATTAATTTTCCGATATTTTACAAAAATACGAAACTCCATTCAATTTTATAAACACACAACTTATCATTGATTATCAATAGATTATAAAAATACATTTAAGTAATTATCAAAAATATTTTCCGAACTTTATTATTTCAAACAAGTATAATAATCCAATATTAAATACTATTTTGACCTATGCAGAAAAGTAAAATATTGGATGTAATCAAGACTTTCGAAGCCAAAGACTACAGAAGAGTGAAAGATTTATTAAAATCTCCTTTCTTTAATAAAAATGAAGAATTGATTCCTTTCTTCGAATATCTGCATAAGCATTCCAAGCATTTCGATTCTAAAAAGTTAGATAGAGAAGAAGTTTACAAATCTGTATTTCCTAAGCATAAATATGATGAAAAACATTTAGGTTACTTACAGAGCGATCTACTTAAAATGATTGAGAAATATCTCGTCCATTCTAATATTGAACAAAATGAATTTGATTATTATGAGCTACTAGCTAAAGATTATCATGAGCGATCGCTAGACAAACACTTTAATCAAAACCTTAATAAAGCAGAATCACTTCAGAACAAAAACCCTTATAGAGATTCTAATTTCTATTACCACAATTATAAGTTGGCTAATGCATGGAACCAGCATTACGAAAGCCTTCAAAACAGGAAGTTTGATAACAACATCCAAAAGATCATCGATAATCTAGATCATTTCTACTTAATACATAAGCTAAAAGCTTCTTGTGAAATGTTAAGTAGACAAAATATTATCTCTGGAGAATATGAGATTAGATTCTTGCAAAATATTCTTCAATACATAGAGCAGCATAAAGGTCATGAGCCAGCGGTACTCATCTACTATCAAATCTATTTGATGTTTACGGAGGAAGACCAAAGAGCTCATTTCGAAAAACTGATTCAATTATTAAATAAGCATAACAAGATTTTTCCTTTTGTAGAAATCAGAGATATGTACCGTTATGGGATCAATTATGCTATTAAAAAAGTGAACCAAGGGCATACAGAGTACTTCTTCGATCTATTCGAATTATATAAAATTATTTTACAAGAAAGATTAGCATATGAAGCCAATTTCTTATCTCAGTTTACCTATAAAAATATTGTAGAGGTTGCCTTAAGACTAAAAGAGTATGATTGGTGTCAAGACTTTATGAAGCAATATAAAGAAGACTTAGACCCTAGTCTTAAAGAGAATGCTTATGCCTATAATAATGCCAAGTTATATCATCATCAGGGTAACTTTAAAGAAGCATTACGTCAATCATTAATGGTAGAATATAATGATGTATTCTACGCCCTAGGAACAAGAATATTGCAATTAAAAATCTATTTTGAAACAGATGACATTGAGCCATTATTAACTTTACTAGATAGTTTTAAAGTATATCTAAAAAGAAACAAACTGATTTCTAATTCTGCTAAGGAACCCTACTTCAACTTATTAAAGTACGTGCACAAAGCAACGCGAATACCTTATGGTGATACGGCGAAATTTGAATCCTTAATAAAGGACATCAAAACCACTAAAAATGTACTTTCAATAAATTGGTTAATTGATGAAATTAGAAAGAAGGCTTAAGCCTCTAATGAAATTCTATAACCTGTATGCGACCTTAAGTTAATAACAGTATTATCATCAAATATTAAGTATTGTCCTTTAATACCACTTAACTTCTTCTCGATAATTGGCATTTTATCAAACTTCATACTTGTTACCTTTGTAGGATAATCTAATACTGGAAATGTAATCTTTTGAATGCTTGTATCCTTTGCAATAAACTGCTGTAAATCTTCAGGAATCAATTTTTCAACTCTAGCCTTTGCATCCTCTAATGATTCTGTTGCAGAATTTTCATTCTTAAGCATCGCACGCCAATTGGTCTTATCATCCATATGATCCTTTAATGCGACTTCTATTAAACCTGCTGCTTGTCTATATGGTGTTTCTGCTAATACTATAGCTTCATGCGCTCCTTGGTCAATCCATCTTGTTGGCACTTGAGTTTTTCTGGTAACTCCAACTTTAATTCCGGATGTTTTAGACAAATACACAATATGCGGTTGCACATCATGCTGTGTTTCCCATTCTAAATCTCTTAAAGCGATACCTAAATGTGCCATGGATAATTCAGGTCTTATTATACTTTCAACTGCATAAGGAGATGTCATAAATGCATCATAAGACATTCCCTCTCCATAGGCTTTATTAATCTTGTTTCCTGTAACAACACAGTGAATTGCATTTTCGAAAGTTAACTTAATAGTATTACCAATGAAACCATTCATATCAACTTCTTCATTTGGCTCCAGAATATCAAATAAAGGAAGTTTATACAATACTTCTTCATCAGTTAATTCTGATCTCATCTTTCTAATATTACCGCTAACTTTCATAAAGTGAATTTAAGAATTTTAGAGCCAGTCTCCATTTTTTTCAAATCTAAATTTACGCCAATTCATTGTTTTGAAATACATAAAATAGGTACCATAAAATAAGGGAGAAAAAAAGATAAGAAAAGGCCAATTATCATAACTATAAGCCCAATGGATAGGCCCTACTACCATTACAATACCTAGGAGCAACCAGCACAAGGTAAAAAATCTATAAATCCATGTTAGCTTACCTTTGTATTCTTTTTCTCTAATTTTTCGTTTCTCAATTTTTATGCTATTTATTCTATCATAAAAAGTTTGGTAAAATTCCGGATTTGGATGAAACTTATACTCAAATTGAACTTGACCAGCTTTATCAATTACTTTTTCTTTGGTTACCCTAACATTACTAAGTATCTCATAGGCCTTATCTAAGAGTTCTATATCCTTTTTACTTTTACTTTCACTTAAATATGCAGCCTTAGTTGTAACAAAACCCTTAGCTAAGCTTTTACCAGTTGTTCCTTTAGGTACATTTAATAATTGATAGTAATAGTCTAACATAGCACATTAAAAATAGGTATCAAATTACTTTTACAATTTAATTTAACCAAGAACAAAACAAGGATATTTTAGATTATTTCTAAAAATATGATGCATATTTATTAATTTATTGGTCAGAAATTTTAGTTAATTATGCCAAATATTAAAGTTACCAGAGCACAATGGATCCAATTAGGATCTGAAAAATTTTCTCAATCAGGACTTAATGGCCTTAACGTAGAGGAAATGGCCAGAATGCTTAAGTGTAATAAATCTGGTTTTTATTGGTACTTTAAAAATCGAGATAATTTTATTCATGAAATTGTAGAATACTGGGTAACAAAAGCCACAGATGAACTTATCCAGATGGCAGAAAAACAGAATTCACCGCAAGCGAAGTTAGTAGAATTGATCAATGAGTTATTTTCAAGCAGATCCTATAAAGATTTCATGTTTCATCTAAGAGCCTTGGCCGTTAAAGATTCAACTATCGGAAAATTAGTAGCATCAACTGAAAATAAAAGACTCAAATATATTCAAGAATTATTAACGGATCTTAATTACTCTAGAAATGAGGCTTTTACAAAGTCTAAGTTACTTTATCAATATTACTTAGGTTGGTATGAATGGAATAAACACATAGAACCCAAGAACAGCATGTTAAAGCAAGTACTAGAAGAAGTTGGTGAGTTCATTGATTTACAACGATAATTTTTTGGTCTTTACCTCAAAAAGTATTGCTAGATCGCTATCCAAGATCACTTTCTAAACTCTAGTCCAATATATATTTAATTTATTTTTATATTTAATTATTAAATTAGATATGAATAAAAAATATATAACACTCAAACACTTATTAATAGACGGTAAGA
>MDSX01018303.1_pt1 | contig 12242 bp, 13 predicted proteins | sample 811141 | NCBI WGS metagenome assembly MDSX01 (sample SAMN05326642, study PRJNA326480) | marine metagenome | isolation source: seawater | place: Atlantic Ocean: South East | collected 2010
TTATACTGGAGAAAAAGCCGATTTAGAACATTATCCAATTTCAATAGATGGTGACTTTGTAACTACCCGATTATTATGGTTAAGAGGGCTAGAAAAAGGAATAAATCTTGGAGGTAATGTTGATTCCTATACAAGAAGGATTTATATCCACGGAACACCTGAAGAAGGATTAATTGGAAAACCTTCTTCTCATGGTTGTATAAGAATGACAAATCACGAAATTATCGAACTTTTTAAGCTTGTTGAAAAAGGACTTCATGTAATTATCTTGAACGTTTAGATGGACATTCATTTTAGTATCTTTAAATTATGGATATTGCATTTTTATTAACCATTCTTGCTATTGATATATTTTTTGGTTTTTAATTGGAAAACAACTTATTTATAAGACACTAAAGACTTGTGAAAATAAAAAAGAAGTTTTGATAAAATAATTATTAATTCGAGTTGAAGATCTGAAAAATTCTGTTTTAAAGAAATTTACAAAAGAAGTAATTTGGTGAATGACCTCAAAAAAGCAGAAATAAATCTTGCACAAAAATTAATGAAAACAGAAAAATTCAAATAAAATATTTGCTGATTTTAAGGAAGAAACAAATACACTACAAAATCAACTAAAAATAGAATTAAAAAACATTGCTAAAGAAATTGTAAAAGAACAATATAAAGACTTTTCTGAAGCAGAAAAAAATATAGGAAAGCAGAGTAAATATTGCCAGCAGAATTGAAAAAACAAAATAATTGGGATCGAAAATAACAAAACAAATTGATGAAAAGTATTTTGAAGAATAGTATTATTCTACTTTTTAGCACATTATTTTTTGGTTGCAGTGGGCCATTAAGACTTAATGAATTTAATCTAACTAAAGAATACCAATCAAGCGGTTTAATTTATGAGTTGAATTGTTCTTTCACCAGTATTAATGATTCTATTTCCAATGCAACTATCCAAATTAATTCTAATGACTTATTATTCAGTAAGACTAAATCTGATAATTATATTGCTCGGTATACAATTGGTTATAAAGTATTTGATGGATATAACGATAAAGAGCCAATTGATACAGCTACCATTCACTACTCAATTCAACAAATAAAAAAAATAAACCAAAAAATTCATAATATAAAATTTTTTGCCCCAATTGGCAGAAATTATATAGTTAAGCTCTCCTTAACGGATGAAAACAGAAACTATACAACTTCAAAAATTAAAACACATCGAAAAAAATCAACAATAGATAGATCCTATTTTAAAATTAACACTTTGAAAAAAGGAATTATTAACTATACACTTCAGCAAAAAGACTCTTTTAGTATAACACCCCCCAATTATTTTAAAAACCCTATTAAAGTCATGACCTTTACATATAAATCAACATGTGCGGCTAAACCTTATGATGTGACGTATTCATATCGATTTCCAACAATACCAGATTCAACCTGGGAAGTGTGTGATAAAAACAAGTATAATTTCCCTCCTTTAAAAAATGGTTATTATCATTTTGTTACAGATACTATTACAAAAGAAGGTTTCTCTGTTTTTTCAGTCAATCCATATTTTCCAAAAATAAGTTCAATCAAACACGCGAATGGAGCGATTGGCTATTTATTAGAAAAACTTGAATATGCCCAGTTATTAAGAGATGAAGACCAAAAAAAGGCTTTTGAAAAAAAATGGCTCAAAATAGCCGGAAATAGAAATAGAGGAAGAAATTTAATTAAAGCTTATTATTCTGAAGTTTCGAAAGCAAATAAACTTTTTACAAATAATCAACCTGGATGGAGTACAGACAGAGGAATGGTATACATAATTTATGGATCACCAAAAATTGTATATAGATACGATAACTCGGAAATATGGATATACGGAGAAGAAAACAATTTATTTAGTGAGGAATTTGAATTTAAAAGAATAAACACAAACCTTGCTGATAATATTTATGAGCTAAAAAGGAGTATCAATTTAAAACTAAGTTTCAATAGAATGGTTAAGGCTTGGATTGATGAGAGAGGATATTAAATAAGTCATGCATGTGACCAATTAAAATCGCCAAATCCCTGTATACAATTTACCAAAAGATCAATTGCATTCTTAATATCGGATTTATCACATGTTTCAATTACTTGATGAATATGTCGTGTAGGCACAGATATAGCCCCGGCTATACTACCTCCTGCTGTATACTGCTGAAGACCCATAGTATCTGTCCCACCACCTGTTAAAATTTCTGGCTGCCATTTAATAGAATTACTATCAGCCATCTTCTTCATGAAACCAACCATTCTTTGATCACAAATTGTTCTTGAATCCATTATTTTTATACCTACCCCCTCGCCTAATGAAGTTATTTTTTCATGATCTGAAGCACCTGGTGTATCAAACGCTATAGTCGTGTCAACACATATTCCAAAATCAGGATTAATAGCTAATGTAGCAACTTTGGCTCCTCGAATTCCAACCTCCTCTTGAACTGTAAAAACAGCATAAAAGTCATAAGGAATTTGTTGGTTTTCCAATTGCTTAAGAGTTTCAATTAATATAAAAACAGCAACTCTATTATCGAGAGATTTACAGTTTACACAATCACCCATTTCAATAAGCCCACGTTCTCTTGTTATAGAATCACCTATTGAAATCACTTTTTCAACCTCCTTCTTCTTCATTCCTAAATCAATGAAATAATCGGATATTTCAGATGCTTTATTTTTTTCTTCAGAAGTCATTACATGAATGGGTTTTGACCCCATTACTCCAACAAAATCTTTTTCACCATGAACAATAACTCGTTGAGCAGTTAAAGTCTTTGGATCAAAACCACCTAATGTATGAAATTTCAAGAACCCTTCATCGGTAATATGGGTTACAATAAAACCTATCTCATCCATATGGGCTGCAGCCATAACTTTTTTGGAATTCAAACCTCTTTTTACAGCAACAATATTCCCCATGTTATCGACAGAAACATCATCAACCAGTCCATCTATTTCTTTTAAAACAAAAGCTCTAATCCTATTCTCAAAACCTGGCGCGCCAGGAACTTCACAAATATCTCTTAGCAATTCAATATTTAAAGACATATATATAGAAAATTATTGTTTATACTATTTAATAAAACAGTATTCAAAAACTAATATAGTTAACCCGTAAATTATTAAGCCTGACTTAATTTTAAAGTATTGGTTTTCCCTTTTTCTTTAATCGGCATAGAGGCAATATTGATAAAAAAATCACCTTCTTTAACAACACCCTTGTCCATCAATGAATTTTTAATATCATCAATATTTTTATCTGTAGAGGTTGAATTGTCATAATAAAAAGCCTGCACACCCCATACAAGGTTTAGCATATTTAAAATAGCTTTATTACTAGTATAAACATAGGTGAATGCTCTTGGTCTTTGTGATGATATTTTACGAGCAGTATAGCCTGATATTGTCATTGTAATTATAGCTTTAGCATTGACACGTTCAGCCAAATTTACGGCACTCACACATATATTGTCAGATATAAACCTTTTTTCTCGATAAATAGGCAGATAATTATGATTATAAATATCATCATATTCCTCTACTTTTTTAACAATATTAGTCATGGTTTCTAAAACTAATCCTGGATGTTTACCAACAGAAGTTTCCCCGGAAAGCATAACAGCATCAGCTCCATCCATAACTGCATTTGCAACATCATTGACTTCAGCTCTTGATGGTGTGATACCATCAATCATACTTTCCATCATTTGCGTTGCCACAATAATAGGTTTAGATGCTTTTAAACATTTTTTAACCATCATTTTTTGTAATAAAGGAACATCTTGATAAGGCACCTCAATCCCTAAATCACCTCTAGCAACCATAATTGCATCTGACTCATTAACAATATTATCTATATCATCAATAGCTTCTGGTTTTTCAATCTTAGCAATTATTTTCAAGTTTTTACCAGCCTTCTCAATTAAATTTCTAAGTTCGATAATATCCTGTGCTGATCGAACAAAAGACAATGCCACCCATTCAACATCCTGAGTAAGTATATAATCTAAATCTTCTCTATCTTTTTTTGTTAAAGATGGTAAAGAAATCTTTGTATTAGGAAGATTAACTCCTTTTTTACTCTTTAAAATACCACCATGTTCGACAACAGCAATAACCTCATCAACTCCATTTGAAGAATCAACCTTTACTGCTAATTTACCATCGTCAATAAGAATCAATTCTCCAGGTTTTACATCTTTAGCAAAATTTTGATAGGTCATAAAAACCTTTTTTGCCGTGCCAACACACTCCTTATTTGTAAAAGTAATTATATCTCCATTTTTAATTTCACACCCCTCATTCTCCATTACACCGACACGCAATTTTGGCCCTTGTAAATCAGCTAAAATGGCAATATTGGAATTAATTTCATTATTAACTTGCTGAACTCGTTTAATATTTTCTTCATGAACACTATGATCTCCATGGGAAAAGTTTAAACGACAAACATTTAATCCATTATCATACATCTCCTTAATCACTTCAACAGATGAGGATGCAGGGCCTAAAGTTGCTACAATTTTTGTTCTCTTTAATTCCATGTAGTATTGATTTAGTTTTTAATAAAAACGAACAATAAAGATACGCATTTCGTTTTATATAATACTGAACTATTAAATGGTTTAAAAGTGAATTTCGTCGATAAGAAGCAAGTCATCATATGACATAGGATATCAGTTAAAAAAGCAAATTATTTCTACTTTTAAGCTCCATTGGATTAATCTCTATTGAAGCCAATACAGATGGAATTTCTCTAAGGGCATCTTTGAAAGAGGATAATTCTTTGTCAGACATAGGTCCCCAGTATTGGACAAAATAATCAATTTGTTTAAGTTCTGGAATTAAATAGCCAATATCACATCTATTTGATAATAGATGGAAAACGGTGTAGCTTTCCTCATCATCAAATTTATATAAACTAAAATTACCCTTTTGATTTGAATCAAAAGACAAATCAACATCATCAACTCTTTCTAAATCTATTTCTAGTAATTTATTGATTCCCCAAGCAAGTCTATAATTAGAAACATGGCTTGAAATACCAAATAGAGAAAAATCGAAATCAAAATCAAGATCTAAAACAAGCTTACTCATCCAATAATTTAAATGTTTTACAAAATTTATGCGCGGCTATTTGTTCAGCCTTTTTCTTAGATGTCCCTTCACCTCTTGTAATCTCTTGCCCATCTAATTTTACGCATGCCTCAAAAAATTTATTCCTTCCTTCTCCATACTCACTTACAATATCAAAAGTCAGATCTCTTTTTTCTTTTTGCGCCCACTCAATTATACGAGATTTAAAATTAGTTTCTTCATTCTCTAATTTATCTAAAGAAATATGAGGAGAAATAATTCGTTTTAAAATAAAATGTTCACAAGATTTATTTCCTCTATCTAAATAAACCGCACCTATTAAAGCTTCAAAAGCATTACCATAAATAGAATCCGTCTTACTCTTTTTGTCCAATCGTGCAATTACAATTTTATCCAGACCTATTTTTTTTGAAAGGTCATTAAGTGAATGCCTACTTACTATTTTAGACCTCATTTTAGTGAGAAACCCTTCATCTTTAAGAGGGTATTTTTTAAAGAGATAATCGGCAACAACAGCACCCAAAATAGCATCACCTAAAAACTCCAGCCTCTCATTACTTTCCGTATATGAGGAAGAATGATCATACACAGCAGACTTATGAATTAAGGCTTTTTCAAACAAAAAAACATCGTTGGGATAAAACCCAACGATGTTTTTAATATTTTTTTCAAGCTTATTTCTTTTTAAAAATACAAATCTAAAAATTGATTTAACCGTCAAAACTATTCTTTATATTTCTTAATAACGATAGAAGCATTATGACCCCCAAACCCAAATGTATTTGTCATAGCAACATCAACCTTTCTAGCCTGACCTTTATTTAAAGTAAGGTTCAACTTACTATCAATATTGTCATCCGGTGTTGAATGATTTATCGTAGGGGGAACAAAATCTTCTTGTACAGCTTTAATAGTTGCAATAGTTTCGATAGCTCCAGCAGCTCCTAATAAATGACCAGTCATTGATTTTGTAGAACTAATATTTAATCCATATGCTTTTTCACCAAACACTTTTTGAATCGCTGTCAATTCAGCAACATCACCTAACGGGGTGGAAGTACCATGAACATTAATATAATCCACCGAATCAATTGATAGCCCCGCATCATCCAGGGCATATTTCATTACATTTGTAGCTCCTAAACCTTCAGGATGAGGTGCTGTCATGTGGTGAGCGTCCGCAGACATACCTCCCCCAACAATTTCAGCATAAATATTAGCTCCACGAGCCTTAGCGTGCTCATATTCTTCAAGAATAATAGCTCCGGCCCCCTCACCTAACACAAAACCATCTCGAGTCGCATCAAATGGACGAGATGCAGATTCAGCCTTTTCGTTGTTGGTAGAAAGAGCATGACAGGCATTAAACCCACCTATTCCTGTTTCATTAACAGCTGCCTCAGAACCGCCTGTAACAATAACATCAGCCTTTCCTAAACGCAAATATGTAAACGCATCAATTAAAGCATGACTTGATGAAGCACATGCCGAAACCGTTGTATAGTTAGGACCGCGAAAACCATATTTAATCGAAATATTACCAGGAGCAATATCTGCGATCATTTTAGGTATAAAGAAAGGGTTAAATTTAGGCCCTGTATTATCTTCTCTTGCTTTCAACAAAACCTGAGCTTCATCTTGAAACGTTTCAAGACCTCCAATACCAGACCCCCAAATAACACCAACTCTATCCGGGTTAAAGCTCCCTTCAATTAATCCCGCATCATTAATAGCCTCTTCAGTAACAACCATTGCATACTGACTAAACTTATCCATCCTCCTTGCTTCTTTTCTGTGAATAAATTCATTCACATCAAAACCTTTCAGCTCGCAAGCAAACTGCGTTTTATGATGCTTAGGATCGAAGTAAGTAATCCTTGCAGCACCACTTACTCCATTTTTTAGAGACTCCCAATAATCAGGAAGTTTATTTCCTATGGGAGTAAGGGCACCAAGTCCAGTTACAACTACTCTCTTTAACTCCATAAATAAGCTAATGATTTATTACTTTGCGTTTTCTTCGATATAGCCAATCGCCTCCTTTACAGTACCAATTTTTTCAGCTTGATCATCAGGAATAGCGATATTGAATTCTTTTTCGAATTCCATAATTAGCTCGACCGTGTCTAATGAGTCAGCTCCTAAATCGTTTGTAAAGCTAGCTTCTGGCGCTACTTCACTTTCATCAACTCCTAACTTATCAACGATAATTGCTTTTACTCTTGATTCAATATCAGACATTTTTTAAAAATTTTAAAGTTATAAGCTACAAAGAAAAACATTTCTTGATAATTATTCAAATAATATACAAATAGTGTTATTAACAATTTGACAATAACTTATCAAGTAAACAAACAAAATAGATTATAAACTTTACCTTTACCCTAAGATTTTAAATAAAAAAATCAATGAAAAAACTTGCCATTTTTGCTTCAGGAGGTGGGTCTAACGCACTAAAAATTCATGAATATTTACAAAAACATCCATTTGCTACAATTGATTGTATTATTGTAAATAATCCTAATGCAGAAATAATTAAAAAAGCGGAAAACTGGAATTGTGAAATAATAAAAATATCAAAAAATGATTTTTATGAAAACACGAAAATCTCGACTCAATTATTAAAACGGGGGGTTGACTTAGTTATTCTAGCCGGATTTCTTTGGCTTATACCAAAACATATTTTAAAATCATTTCCGCAAAAAATAATTAATATACACCCATCCCTACTACCTAAATATGGAGGAAAAGGCATGTATGGTATGAATGTACATAAAGCAGTATTTGAATCAAAAGAGCAAGAATCTGGAATAACGATCCATACTATTGACGAAGAATATGACAAAGGAAAGATTATTTTTCAAAAATCTATTAAAATTGGATATTGTAAATCCCCGGAAGAAATAGCGAAAACCATATTAAAAATAGAGCATGAAAATTTTGCTAGAACCATCCACCGATATTTAAAAAAATGAAAGAAGTTATTATATGTACAGATGGAGCTGCAAAAGGAAATCCTGGAAAAGGGGGTTATGGAACTGTATTGATTTCTGGTAATCACGAAAAACAACTCTCACAAGGATATTTATTAACGACCAATAATCGGATGGAATTAATGGCCGTAATAATTGGTCTGGAATCATTAAATCAGAAATGTAATGTATTAATTTATTCCGACTCTAAGTATGTAGTTGATTCTGTAGAAAAAGCCTGGTTGTTTGGATGGGAAAAAAAAGGGTTTAAAGGTAAAAAAAATCAAGATCTATGGAAACGATTTTTAGCAGTTTATAAATCTCATAATATAAAATTAAAATGGGTAAAGGGACACGCGGGAAATAAATACAATGAAATATGCGATAAACTAGCAGTTGAGGCAGCAGAAAGCTCTAATTTGCTAAATGATAACGGTTACGATATTAATTAAGTTGAATATTATCAATTAATCTAACCCCGTTATAAACCCCAGCAATAAACACTCGTTTTTGACTTCCAAAATCATACTCTTCCAAATACTCTAATTCAAAGCCTGATTCCAAAAGCTGCTTTTCCAAAAGACTTCTTTTAGATTCATGAAAACTATTAAGTACATCATAAATAAAACCAGCCCTATCTCTTGCTTCAAGAGTTAACCTTGAATTTCTACTACTCATAGCAAGTCCATTCGCCTCTCTTAAAATTGGCGCTCCTATAATCTTAATTGGAAGCTTAATGTCTTGAACCATTTTCTTAATAATTTGCAATTGTTGAAAATCCTTTTCACCAAAAAAAGCCTTATCAGGCATTACAACAGAAAAAAGACGATAAACCACCTCTACAACTCCTTTAAAATGACCTGGTCGATATATACCTTCCATAATTTCGTCTAAGCCACTCAAATCAATCAATACTTTTGGTAATGATTCAATTTCATGTTGAGTAGGAATAAATACAGCATCACAAAAATTACTATCTAAAAGCATTAAATCATTTACTTCATCTTTTGGATATTTTTTAAAATCATTTGCTTCATTAAATTGAGATGGATTAACATAAATACTAGCAATAGTAATATCTGACTCTCTATTAGATAAATTTATTAAAGAAATATGGCCATCATGTAAAAAACCCATTGTAGGAACAAAACCAATTTTTTTTCCAGTTTGTTTTTTCCCACAAACATAATTATCCAATTCCTTTAATGTTCTTAATACGTTCATAACCTACTACAAAATTAAGAAACAATATGATTTCCCTTTCTATCAAACCCTAATTAATTGCGACTAATAATTGAAAACATGGTATATTTTTCGTATTTTTGCACCTCTTATTTCCTCTAAAGCCCCACTTGGTATATTTAAGGGGAATAAATACCAAAAGTCGAATGAAGAAGAGAGTCTTATTTATTAATCAAGAGATGTTACCATACATCGAGGAATCTGAAATAGCCAAAATAGGAAGAAATCTTCCTCAAGGAATTCAACAAAAAGGAAAGGAAATCAGAACTTTTATGCCTCGATTTGGATGCATAAACGAAAGAAGAAATCAACTCCACGAAGTAATTCGATTAAGTGGAATGAACTTAATTATTGATGATAATGATCACCCTTTAATTATAAAAGTAGCTTCTATTCAAGCGGCCAGAATGCAAGTTTATTTCATTGATAACGAAGAATATTTTCTAAGGAAATTTGGTTTAAAAGATAAAGCAGGAAACTTTTTTGAAGACAACGACGAAAGAGCAATATTCTACTGTAGAGGAGTATTAGAAACAGTTAAAAAATTAGGATGGGCGCCAGACATTATTCACTGCCACGGATGGATGAATGCTTTTGTTCCTCTATACATTAAAAAGGTATTTAATGAAGATCCAATCTTTGCAAAATCCAAAGTGATTTTCTCAATCTACAATACAGGTTTTGACAAAGAATTAAATAAAAACTTTGGTAACAAGGCTATTTTAGATGGTGTTGATATCGCTGATGTTGCTGATTTAAATACTCCCTCTGCTACGGAGGTATATAAATATGCTGCTAAGTGGTCTGATGGAGTAATAATCGGAAGTGAAGTTATAGATTCAGAACTTGAAAAGGAAATCAAAGAAATGGACAAACCTTTACTTGAATTCCAAAATGAAGAATCTTATGTTGAGGAATACAATAATTTCTATGATTCCGTTTTGTCAGATAATGAATCTGAATAATAGTAAATTATGAAAACATTCAAATTATTATTTTTTGGGCTATGTTTACTCATGGCCTTTTTTTCTTGTAAAAAAGATAAGGCAAACATCGGGGCTAATATCTCAGGAAACCTTAATGAAATTTCATCAGAAATAATTGACACCTTCCATGTAACAACGTATTCAAAAATTGAAGATTCGGTAATTACTTCCGGAACAACATCTCCAATACTCGGTGTAATTAACACAAGTGAATTCGGCATAGCAAAGAGCAGCCTTTTTACCAGTCTTATTCCTGACTCACTTAACGGAGTTTTTCCAAGTTCTAATTTTGAAATAGATTCATTTTACATACAACTTCACATAACGAATTTATATGGAAAAAATATAGATCAGGAATTTGAGGTATACAAAATCAAGGAAGTAATAAATGCAGAAGAAATATATTATAACTTTGACTCTCTGTCTGTTGGAGAAAAATTGGGATCCTTTATCCTTAATGTTCCTGATTCTGGTATTTACAAATTTGACTTAGATAGTTCAGCCGCCAATTATCTGCTCTCTGATGTAAGCTCTAACTATACATCAAATGAATCATTTAAAAACTTTTTTGAAGGAATTTATATTACACCAGTAAACAACCCATCGATGAACGAAGGATCAATTTATCAGTTAAATAAGACTGGTATTTCTCTCCATATTTCTTTTTCTACTACCAACGGAATGGATAGTAAATTTAATACTAAAGTTAAATACCTCGTGGAAGATGAAAATAACATTTTCACAAAATTCAACCATAATTTCAATAGTTCCGAAGTCGGCTCTGTTAATAATGATACCACGCTTGGACAAGAAGCTTTTTATGCGCAAGGTCTATCCGGTGCTTTTGGAGTAATTGAATTTCCAAGTTTACAGAAATGGTTTGATAACGATTCTATAAATTATTTAATAACGAAATATGAATTTACTGTATTCGCTGAGGAGAATCCAATATTCCAATTACCTTCACAGTTAATTTTCACATACATAAGCTCTTCTGGAAACAGAAATTACAAAACTGCTATATTAAACCCAGATGAAAATTCTTACACATTTGAGATTTATAACGCAGAGGTAAATACATCATTAGAAAATGGTAAATTTAATCAAATGAATTTTGAAATATCACATCCATTTCCTGCCACTAGTCCGGAACAAGTTAAAATATTTGGGAGTAATTCTGAATCCCCCCCTAAACTAAAAATATCCTTTACTAGCTACTAAATAAAAAAGGCAAAATAATAATTTTGCCTTTAATTTAGATAAAAATTTGATTCGATTAATTAAACTGCAGAAAACAATTCTGCAACCTTATCCCAATTGACTACATTAAAAAATGCATTAATATAATCAGGTCTTCTGTTTTGGTAATTCAAATAGTAAGCATGCTCCCAAACATCCAATCCTAAAATAGGCACTCCCTTTACTTCAGCAATATCCATTAATGGATTATCTTGATTTGGTGTAGATGTCACCTGAAGTTTTCCATCAACTACAATTAACCAAGCCCAACCAGAACCAAACCTTGTAGCAGCCGCTTTTGAAAACTGATCTTTAAATAATTCAAATGACCCAAACGCTTCATCAATAGCACTTGCTAATTCTTCTGGAGGATTACCGCCAGAATTAGGCGCCATTATTTCCCAAAATAAAGAATGATTATAAAACCCTCCACCATTATTTCGTACGCCAGCACTTTGCGATCCTATATTCGCCAAAACACCTTCAATTGACTGACCTTCCAATTCAGTACCAGCAATCGCGTTATTCAAATTATTTGTATATCCCGCATGATGTTTTCCATGATGGATTTCCATTGTTTTCGTATCAATGTGCGGTTCCAACGCGTCTGTAGCGTATGGTAACTGTGGTAATTCAAATGCCATATTTTAAAATTTAAATTAAACTTTATTTCAAA
>MDSX01015795.1_pt1 | contig 12234 bp, 3 predicted proteins | sample 811141 | NCBI WGS metagenome assembly MDSX01 (sample SAMN05326642, study PRJNA326480) | marine metagenome | isolation source: seawater | place: Atlantic Ocean: South East | collected 2010
TAAAACGGCGTCGGCGGATTATCGTCCATCGTTTTCGAAAACTTCTCCACGTACGGCCTGGGCATCATCTGAGAAGCCGTGCCGGCGATTTGACCAACTTTTCTATAAAATCCTCCAAAATCGGCGATGATTTCTGCAACTTGCTCCGCGCCCCACTCATGTTGTTGGTCCCAACTCAAAGCGCGTTTTCCCGGTTTGTCCGCGTAGAGAAGCTTGTGCTTGTGCTTGAGTAAAATGTACGACGTCATCACTGGCGCGACGCGTAAGGAGTACTCAATCGAACGCTTCTTCCTCGGGGCGACGAGTTTAAGAATCAATCGCACGGCTAAAACCTGCGCGTGAGTCACGACGAGATCTACGCACATTGGTTTCAAAGATTTGTGCGCGTTAGCGACGACTTGTGATATCAATTTCAAGCCCGGCACGAATGGAATCCCTCCTTCACTTTTTATCACGCCACTGCTGCTACTATTATTGATGCTACCAACACGCTTATCTGCTCTTTTCTTCATCATTCGTCGCTTCCTACTTTTCAAAGAAGAAGGAGACATCCTTTTCTTAATCTTCTTCCCGGCTCCGGTAAGCGCTTGTTGGATATCCTCCGCGTCTCTCATTTTCACCATCGCCAAAGCAAACACCATCAATCGTGCGCCTTCGTACGCGTGTCTTCCCATCCAACACCTCGCGAACGCGCACATAATGGCGTGCACGGACATCTTCCCACACCGCCTGAAGAAAACGAATATCATCTTCGCTGGCGACAAACGTAAAAATTTGCCCGTCTCTTTCGCGACGCGATCGATCGATTGTACCAGGAAAGAGAGAATCTGTTCTCCTTCTTTCCCTCGGTATAACGCCATGGCTTTTTTCAGCTTCTCTCGTCGAAATCGACTGAACGCGAGGATGCGTTTGTGCGGCGAATGCAGGCGTCTACGTTTTTTGGCGTTCGCCGTGAGCGAAACCGATGATGTTGCTGACGATGCCTCGGAGACATCATCATCCGCACCAGACGTCGCGCTCGTCCCGGCAGAAACGCTCGTCGTCGTCCCGGGAGAATTCAACAACACCGGAACAAACCCATCGTCTCCTTCTCCTCCGGGATTCGCGGGAAGAGGAGGTGGAGGTGGAGGGAGTGCAGTCGTCGTCGACGCGTCGCTCACGTCAAAGCAGAGAGACGCAAAGTGCATCGGGCTTCTCCTCGTCGCTCTTCGGGAGGAGGACTTTCCTTCCGTTTGGAACGACGACGTAAACGACGACGACCGTTTTTCCACGCGGTGGTGGTGGTGGTCGTCGTCGTCGCTCTTCTTCTCCTTCATCGGTGGGTGGTCTTGGTCTCCTTCGTAAAGAGCTTTTTGTCCCGATGAAAGAGAGAGGAAAGAAATCGTCAAACAAAAAGTAATCTCAAACACAAAACACAGACGAGAGAGGTGTTTTTATTGCCGTTTTTTTCTTTCAAAAAAAAAAGAGAAAAAAAGAGGAGAAAAAACTCTCTCTCTCTTATTGGTATACTGTTTAGGGTTTAATGAATGAGAGTGTACTTTACTATCAAAAAGAGAAGAAGAATTTTAAAGAAGAAGAAGAAGAAGAAGAAGAAGAGGGGAAAAGTCAACAGAAGAAGAAGAAGAAAAGCGTTCGATTCGAGAGAGAGCGAGAGAGCGGTTTGTTTGTTTGTTTGTTTTGTCGGGGATCTTCTTTTCCCTCTCGCGAGTAGTGCGCGGTCGTCTCGTGGCCTTTTTCTTCTTCTTCTTCTTCTTCTTCTTCTTCTTCTTCTTCGTCACCGCGGCGATGGGTTTCGGTGAGAGGGAAAGAGAAGAAACGAAATTTGATTTTTTCCAAAAGCGTTGAAGAAGGAAGAAGGGTGTTTTAGGGGAAATGCGGAGAAGAGGAGAACTGGCGACGTTCGCGTTGTCGTCGTCGTCTGAACGAGAAGAAGAAGACGAGGACGATGAAGAAGAAAAGCGGCAACGACAGCATCAATTCCTCTACGACGACGACGACGAAGAAGAAGAAGAAGAAGAAGAAGAAGAAGAAGTAAAACTTCGCGACGAGACTAATGCAGATTACGGCCTCGTCCAAGCGAAAGGAAAATTGTTTACTCACGAAGAAGTACAAGAGGGTGCGAACGAGCTCGTTCCTTTATCGGACTTTGAGGAGCTCGAATACGATGACAACGACTATGAAGACGATAGCGAGTTTGATGAGGATGGTAGTGACGATGGAGGACGTGGTAGTGATGACGATGATATCGACGACGTAGAACGCGCATTCAACAGAAACGCGCTCGTGTGGCTACGTTCTGATGTGATTGACGATGGTAACAGAAGATCAACAAAGGCAAATAACATCTCCGCTGAAGAAAATGAATTACTGGCGTGGGATGAGGTGCGCGGGCACGAGAACAGATTTTCGCTTTTGGCGTCATTATCGACGACACCTTCTCTAGATTTCGATGTTCTGTATGAACGCGCGTTTAACATTAACCGAAGAGGCGTGAAAGATCTCGATTACAACTATGCCAATGGAAATAATAATTGCATTTGTGCAGACGAGTCGAATTTAGTGACGATGTGCCTCAACGCAGTCATGGGAGACTCGTCTTCGAGAAAGTTGCTAAGGGCACTTTCGTCATCTCGCGGTCTGGACGACGATGGAATTCTTTCCGTACGATTTCGTGGAGCAAGCATTGGAGCGACGAGAAACACGATGTCACAGTTCTACGAAACTGCTCGTGAGCGAAACCGCCTTCGAGCGTTTGCTACAAAACATATAACACATGAGACCAGGGATTCAACTGCGAAGGCATTTCAAAAGTGCGTTTTGAAAATAATCCAGGCTATGGATGCGTCTTTAAGCACGTTCGCGGACGCATGCATTCAACGCAGATTTGATGAGGAAGAAGGCGAAGACGAACCAGGAAACGAAAGAAAAACAAACCGAAAGGACGAGACTACGCTTCTCGAGTTTGCATTTCACACGCGGGATATTCGGAAACAGATTGCCTCATTGGCGGATTTGGTTAACAAGGTACAGAAGCGATGGCGCGCGATGATGCGCAAGTCTCCAACTCTTTTATCGTCGTCCTTGTCGCCTCAACGGTGTCGAAGGAGTCGTAAAACTGCCTTCTTTGGCAGTGTAGCTCTAGATGTTCTCTCACGAGAGATTCAAGATTTGCACTACAACGACTACTTGGACATCGAACTCGAGCAAAGAAGCGTGCTGAAGCTGTTTGAAATTTTATTCGTCTCGATGGTAAAACCTGCGTTGGTCGAAGGGATCGTCAACGCGTGCTTTTCATCAAACGATTCTTCTTCTTGTTGTTCGGCGAGAATCGATGATGAATACTTAACGAGCGCGTGCAACGTGTTACTTCAGAATAAAACAGATGCGATTCGAAAATTGAGAAGCGTGAAAAATTCCATGCGGGATATTCATCGAGAGGAGAAGTTTTCTCAATTTTGTACAAGCATGCGCGCGTGTAAATCGCTATTATTCTCACCAAACACACCGTGTTCCTCGGAGCACGATGATGATGCGGATACAGATTTAAATACGACTTCTATCGTTCGATTCTTTACCAAAGAATTTGATTCTCGAGAAATTTTTCGAGAAGCCTCTCGCGCGCTGGACGAAGCTATTGATTTCACGGATGCTCTCCGTGCAGAAGAAAAAGAAGCTGTCGAGTTTGAGCTGAGAAAACGAGCACGCATACAGCGGGAGAAATTCGAAGCACGTGTACGCAAACACGAGATCGAACAAGAAAAAATTCGTCAAAATGCGAATGCAAAGAAGAAAGAATTAGGGGATGCGAGACGCTTGGAAATGTTTGAGCGCGCGGAGAGGAAAAAGGAGGCAAAAGTGAACGAGTTGACGGAAGATTTAGAAAGATTAGGGACGTTTAGTGGGAGCGCAGTTAAGAAAAGGGTACGATTGATGGAAAGTCAAATGAATCGTTCAGACAGAGAAGGGGTGAATAGTTCTTTACAACAGGGAGAGGCTGATGAAGTTTGTTTCGATAATGCTGTTATCGCGGACGAACAGAATCACGCAGCAGCAGCAGGAGAAGCAGAAGCAGAAGAATCAAAGAAAGTAGAAAATCTGGTAGAACAGACTGCCCGGACTGTCGACAGCACGATGGAAACGTATCTTCCTCGTCCTTTACGGATATCTTCTTCTTTCCTATCATCGAACTTCGTCATGTGTAAACGGTCAATCGTGGATGTCACCGCGAGTAACCTATGGGCGTTTCTCGATTTCCTTCACGAAAAGGTCTCTAGAGTTCACGTTTCCTATCTTCTTAAAGACCACGAAGTTGTGAGTCACGCGAATTATATCGCCGAAATTATTTTTGGTTTGAGTGGTGATGTCATAGAAACGCTCTGTGAGAAAAAGGATGATGCATCGGATGACTATGGGGACTTCGCTTCTTCTCAAATTACCTACTTCACGGATGATCAAATGCGAGAGGCTCTGGAACGCGCAAATATTTCTTCGAATGTCGTTCAAGATCGATTTATAATCATATACTCGAAGGATAATAATGTACGGAATGATAATAAGAAATCTATCAAGTGCCTCTCGTATGTGCTTCCGGAACAGCTGCAGCATTCAAATCTATTTGGTACCGATTTTGAAGAAAAAATTGAAGCGGTTTCGGCATTTGTTTTGAGATTGAAATCTGTTCTCGCGATGCTGCAAAATCTACGAAAAATGTCAAACGACCTCGACCGCGCCACGTACATTAACGATGATGACTGGAAGTTAGATCACGTGTCAAAGGAGACGACCGTATCAAGAAGAAGATTGCGAAGTTTCCAAGAGCAACTTTTTGAGTTGGAGCGATTTGCAAAGCAACTCGAAAGATCGTGTGGAGAAAATATTCGACACGCAACGGATGTATTGAATGCTTCAATGAACGCATCCGCTGAAATTGATGCGACTGATGCAAAATCAATGATTTCAAAGTGGTTAAACGCGTGCGTGGCGGCTTCTTTCGCGTCGAAGGATTTGGTGAGGACGAGGAAAGTCGTAGAAGAGGGGTTCCGAAACATTTTGCTTTTTGCCCAGCAAACGTTCAACGCATACAACGATGCAGATCCGAGTGCAATCCTAGACAACGCTGTATTTATTAGTACCTCGAAGGGTTTGCGAGGAGAGTTCATAGGGAGCGTCGTTCGAGTATTTCAAAGTTTTAGTTCAAGGTTTTAGCTTTTTTATTTAGAAATGCAAAATGTATAGGTACGTACGTACAATACCCTTTTTGACGTTAATAAAAGCCTACTCACACATAACTCTCGGGCTGCACGACCCCTGTATTTCGATCTTTCAACTCGCCGTAACCATGCTCCAACAAGCTCGCTAAGTCTTCTCCACTCAACTTCGTCAATTTATCCAACAGCTCTTGCGTTGCAATCTCCACTTCCAAATCGTCATCCTCGAGAAGTTCGCTGAGGAAGGGAATGGCCTCGGGGAGCAAGACTAAGTATTCTTCTTGGGTATTCTCGACAATTTTTTCGAGGGTGGCGATAACGAGAAGTTTCGCTCTGGAGTGCTCGTAGTTTCTCGACACATTGAGAATGTTTCGGTGCAACGTTTTCCATAGCGCTTCATCTGGTGCCGCAGCAAAAAGGGCGGCACAGCACCCGACGCACTCAGCGCCAAGGTTGAGTTTTACTCCAATGGATTCGTTTCCACTAATTTCCTCCATTTCATCTTCACCGTTGTCCAATAATTTCTCGAGCGTATTCATTTCGTATTCTCTACTCTCTTTTGGTGGATCTTTGGCCAAGTGCTTCGCAACTAAAGGTGCAAACTGGTTGAATCGTTCTTGCGTGAGGAAATTGACTGAGTCATACGCGAAACACCGACGCAAAGCGGCAAGCGCGAATGCCTTCATGCGCCACTCATCCATCACGTCATTCTTGTTTTTGTCACTCTTTTCCTCATCTCCCTTCTTTTTCTTCTTCCTTTTACTTGAATCTATCATATCCAATGCTTCATCGTCTAGGCAAGCCGCGGTAAAATCTAAGACATGTCTATAAAATGGTACGAAAACAGCTCTCAATTGGTCCGCCAAAGCGCTTGTCAATCGAAACAACGCCGATAGTCGCCATCTCGCGGCATCTTTCTCCGCGGCTCTCGCTTTAGCCCACTCAACGCATTTTGCATAAAACGGCGTGAACTCCTTCTCGGTACATTTGACCGCTAAATTCGCCACCGCGTGAACAGCTAACGTTTCCACTTGTTCAACCTCCAATGTGCTCGCATCGTCTTCCTCCGCAAATTGTCGTCGAACATCCATCGCTTCCAAAGCAATCGAAAACAACACAGATCTGTGCGTAGGCGTTGCATCCTTACGATCGGCAATTTTGTTTGAAACTTCCAAAAACGCCAATCTCGAACGCAATGCCTCGTTTGCCGTGCGTGCAGATTCGCTCTCGCGAATGAAAGTTACCCAACACTCTTCCAGAGGAGGCATGAGTATGCGGCATTCGAATGCAGTCGCTAAACGTTTCGAACGTAAAGCTGCAGCGGCATTTTTTGCAGCTATGAGTGATGTGAGGTTTGTTTTCACGCTATCTCTGCTCTTCTTCTTCGTCTTATTAGCAGTACTTTCGCTTTGTTCTGTTCCCTCATTCCCGTCACCTGTCTTTGCGCACAACACTGGATGCGTTGCGATGGTCAAAATATCTAACAGGTATGGGCTCATAAACATCGCTAAATGGTCTTCACAGAACGCGTCAATTGCGGAAATCGTAGCTGTTAAAACAACCAAAGCGTTCTCAGGCGTTTCGCCATTCCTAGCAGCAGCACTTTTAGAGCATATCTGCGTGGCCAATTTGGCGTTTCGAGTCATTGCCGGCGCTGCGAGCGCCAATGCGCCGATAAACTTCGGCCCGGTGGCTCGAGCTATTTGCGCAAGGCACATAGCGGCTGAACCCAGAACATTCGAGCTGGATGAATTAATAGCTTTCAATGCGTTTGCTTCTTCCGCGTCTCTTGCAAAGCAGCACTTTTCTGCAACCTGTTTCGCAGCATTCACCAACGCATTTGCATAATGCGTCGCGTCTTCGTCACGCCCAAATCGCATGCCTGCCGCTTCCAGTGCGACAAGAGCCGCTTGACGAGCATTCGGAGTGCCATCCCTGATGGCCAAAGATGCGAGTTCGTCAATGACTTTCAAGCCAGCAATCTTAATACTCTCGTTCGATTCTCTCTGTTGTTTCTTGACGGAAATAGTTAAATCTCTGAGCGCGTTCTCGTTGTTTTGCAAACGATCGGTGAGAAGATTCAACGCCGCCTTGCGCACTGATGATTCTTCACGAGACAACAACGGCGTCAACGTTTCGAGAAACTTGCCAGGGTGCAGAACTGCATCAAGTGCGGAGAATAAATCTCGTCCTGCTTTAGAAGCGGAAGGACCACTGGCAAGTGATGTCTTCGTATCGAGCAACGTCAATGCTCTTTCGGCTAACAATGAATATGCCGTTTGCAATATGCTCGCGTTTGCAGTAGAATGTGCGCCATATTTTTTCTGTGCGAGAAGAAACGATCGAGTGGAGATGAATCGCGAAGCGGCGTTCGCAACTACGATGACACCTCGGCTCGTTTCTGAGCCTCTCGAGGCGGCAATCTGTTTTCATAAAAAGGCAGAGAAACGTGAGTGTTGAGACAAAGAAGAGAAGCAAAAGACGAAAGAGTTTTCGTCGTCGTCGAAATGAATTTCTCAGAAGGAAAGCAGCAGATCGTTTGAAGTTCTCATCAATAAGAAATCAGAATCCTGACACAAATACGAATTCTTCACCGAAATATATGCGACAAACCAACGATTTTAAAGTCACGCGCGAATAAGAAAGAGAAAAAAATCGCACCTTCATAGCATCTACCAGCGATACTACAGCATTGACGGGCTTTTCGTGCCCTAAAAGGGTCATAACTAAAGCTTTAACCCACGTGCTGGATTCCGATTTGTTGTTGTTTTTATTGTCTTTGTCTTCGAGCTCATTGTCATCGCCATCATCATGATCTTCATCTGCGTCGTTGTCAATATCCATGGCATCTACAGTTTCACTCGTCGTTTTCTTTGAATTATTTTGATACAACATCGCGTACATCTTCTTTTTGTGCGCTACGGCGGACTTTTCCAAACTTTTCCTCTTTTCGAGCACTTGCAAAATCAATTCAGACAAGCCTTTCGAGCCTTCAGGACAGGCACGAATGAGAGCAGCGCACAAAGGCGCGCGTCTTCGCTCGGGTGCTCTCGTCGACGCTTCTACGATGGTCCAAATGACTTCGCTAACGTCTGCTTTTCCCGAGGAGAGCCACACGGGCACGACAGATTTCAAAGCGTTTTCTAAAGCTCTTTGTAAGGTAACGTCGTCGTTTTCACCGGCGATTCTCGAGAGCGTCGTGGCAACGTCCACGACTTTCTTCACGACCATTTCTGGCTTGATCTTTGCCATCTCGGAAAGAAGCTCTAAAGCTGCTGCACGAGAACTTCCTTCGGACGCCTTAGATGTAGACACGCAAATAAGATCGATGTCCCAACTATTGACCATTTGATCGCAAAGCTCAGCTAACTTTGTTAAAGTTTGCAAACTTAACGTCAACGCGTACGAACGCTCAGCGATTTGTTCACTGAGCTTCGTTTCAACATCATTCTTGTTGTCATCATCACCTTCGCTCATGATTTCATCGCCACCATCTTCATCGTCACTCGACGATGAATTGCCATCTGTGCCATAAAAGCGTTTCTTTTTTTTCTTTGAAGCGTTTGCTGCATTTTGTTCTTTTAGCGCTTGGCGACGAATGTCTTCCTCGATATCGATTTCGTTTTGCGCAAATAGAGCCCGACATAGATTTTGGCACGGACTAATCAATGCATCTCGATTTACTGCCGTATTCGAACGCCAAGAAAACACTTCCATAGCAGTGATTGCGTTCGCTAACGAATCACCTTCCGTGAGACCGATGACGACATCCTTGTCATCAAATTTGCACGCTCCGGAAATAGCTACGACGGCATCTTTACAATCGAGTGGAACCGAGGCAATTGCATCTCTTGCAGCTGCGCGAGCGGTTTTATCACCATCACTTTTATTCGCTTGGAACAAAACGTCTAAAACTTTTGCGCGCGAAGTAGGCGGTAATTTCATAAGCGGATAGCTCCCGCTCGCTATTTGCTCGAAACAGGCGATGCGAACGGAAACTGAAATTTGAGATTTCATGGCGTTCAAAAACGCGTCAAAAGCAAACTTACCAGACGTTATTTCTGCCGAAGAAGCGAGCTTTTCTCCAACAAAACATTGAACTGCTTCGATGGCGAAAGCGGCAATTTCAAGTTGCTCGGGTGCAGTCACATCGAAATCAAAGCAAACGGCACGCTCAAGGGCTCGGGCGATTTCAACAGCTTTGATTTGGTCGTCTCCAACGCCTCTCAAAATGAACAAGAGAATTCGCGCGGCATGAGGATTCATCAGACAAAAGGATGAGGACGACGTAGCAGATCCATCGCTTTTACCTGGTCTAAACAAATTTTCCGCTTTCACTGCCGTGATTGGCTTTAACAATCGTTTCGTATCTTCAATTGAAATTTTCACGCTTCGCATAGCGGTCCTCACGGCACTCGCTCCATCGATGGTGATGTGAGCTCTGGCTTTCGCAACAGCAGCGAATGGCGCAAACCCGCTCGTCGTCGGTGCGCAGTATAAGGCATCTGCGGCGGCTCGACGAACAGAGGACACCGAGCTGGCACAGGCGACGAGGAGCGCAGTTACTATTTCGTCGGAATCTTTGGAGTCCTCGATTTCGGATTGAATCATCTCTAAAGCAATAATTTTGGCTCGTGTTCTTGATGCGAAACTTTGTTCATTCGTTCCGTCCTCGACGATAATTCTGGAGGCGAGAAATTTCGCTGAATCTACACCACGGCGGCTCGATGCGTCCAAACATTTGCGCAATAAATCCTGCACGATCGTTTCGAGCAATTCATTTGTTTCTTTGCTTTCGCTTCCGGCAAGCATATCAAAAGACTCGATCAAAATCGTCTCAGCGACACTATTTCTCGCATCCTTCTTTGAGATTTTAGAGAACAAATCTTTCACCAGGTCTCGAGAGACTGGGGAAATCCAAGGATGAGCGCTCGACGCTTCGCTGAGAGAGAGCCAACACTCGATTGGGATTTTACCATCCTTCAGCCGCTCGTCGAGATGAGACGGAGATGCACTGCCAAACCCAAGACATCCTTGCTCCCAGTCGTCTTTCAATACCGCCCAGATGCTTTTTCGGATGGTATCTTCCACGAGAGAAGAAGAAGAGGAGGAAGCGCTCTCTGCCAAGGCAGATTTTAGCGATAAAAGAAGCGTGAGCTTCCCAGCGCTGTCCGCGTCGCGGTAAGATTCGCGAACCCACAATTCGAGATCAAACTCTCCTATCACCGGTGCCTTCTTCGCGGCTTGATTGAATCCATAACCAATGGCGTGTATGACACTCGCTGCTATTCGTGCGTCACCTTCGTGTCGCACATCTTTCCTCGATCCGCTACTCTTAGCGTCTTCGGCGGATGAGAAGGCTTGCTCGATAGCTCTTTTCTCATCCGCGAAACCAAGTAAAATGGGATGTTTGCATCTGGATGCGTCTTTTATAACCGATCGAGCAACTGCACGCGAGTGCGACGCTGAAACTGCGCCGTAACACGCCAAGGCGGCGGCTTTATCGCGCAAAGTTCTCAACTCGTCGTCGTCGTCTTTATTCTTGTCTTCCCTGTCATCTGACATTTTCCTGAGCAGTGCAGCGTACGCTTTCTTACATACTCTACGTTCGACGTCCGCGACCTTATTTGCTTCTCGCTCGTTCGATCTTGAACTCAACTCTCTAGCAGTTTTTAACCGCTGTGAAATAGCTTCGAAAAGCGACGTTCGGTTTTTTGTCAAGCTACTCAAAGACGGAGTGCCAAGAGCCAACGCAGCGACGGTTGGATCGTCGTCGGAGCATCGACGACACAGAGCATCCGCTAAGAACCCGCCTTTCTCAAGACCTGGTGGAGGATAAAGGCTATTGCTTTTATGTTTGGACTTCTTTTCTATGAATTCGACGTGGAGGTCAATCAGACGTTGCGTAGCGTTCTCTCGAATGGATGCCGTGGGATGGTCTAACGCAGCCGCTAACGATCGGTTGCCGAGCTTCTTGTCTTCGATTGGCCCCGATGCCGAACCGGCTAACGCATCGCGGAGAAAAGAGGCAGATTCTACATCGAGCCGTAACTTCTCTTCCTCTTCTTTCAACCTTTCTTCTTCTTTTTTCCTCGTCTCTTCATTAATCATCATTCGATCCTCTTCGTTAGTTTGTTCCTCCTCCTCCTTCTCTTCGTCGCTCTCATCCAAACTGCTGCTACCACTATCACTATCATGTTCACGTTGTTCTTTTTTCTTCTTTCCATCCGCATCTTGCTTTTCTTGCGATCGTCGTCGTCGTTCGTCGTGCGCTCTTTTTTGTTTCTTGCGCTCTAATCCTCTTAAAAACGAATCAACCGCTTCCGCCGTACTCTTTGGAAATCTCTGATCCGCCGCTCGTAACGCTCTCTCGATGCTTTGTTTTTTCCTTTCATCCGACTTATCACTTCTCGCTAGACTACAGATTAGCTTTTCCGCTCTTAGTTCCGTCAGTTCAATCTTCTCCAAAGTTTCCATGAGCGTCTTTTCATAATTTTCATGCGTCCCGCAAAACTTCCCGAGCGCCTCCAACAAAGGATTCACCAAACAATCGCTCCCAGACCCGTACTTATCGCAGATTTCTGCCACGTGAGAACTCGCGTCGTCAATTTTCACAAAATGTTTAAACATCCGGTCTGGTATTGTCTCAATTTTCTGACTCGAACACAACACCAATAACGTTTGTACAGCCTCTCGAACGAGCGGCGCTCGAGCTCCTTTCGCCACGCCTTCTAAAAGCGCCACCGAAAACGCTTCTGTGAACGTCGTTTTCGCGCACAACTTCGAAGTCAACATCAAACACCCAGCGTAGTGGTCTGAAGAGGCTTTTTGATGCAAACCAGGCTCCAAATACGTCAAAAATCTTTGCAAATGCGCGCTTTCGATGCGCTTCATCCAATCGAGACTTTCAATCATTAAAACGACGTAAAATGAATGACTCACCGAACTCGCAGAAGTTGTAGCTTCGTTATTACTATGACTGCAAGTTTCTATAGCACTATCGCAAATGTACGTCAAAAACGCCTTA
>MDSX01067212.1_pt1 | contig 12234 bp, 12 predicted proteins | sample 811141 | NCBI WGS metagenome assembly MDSX01 (sample SAMN05326642, study PRJNA326480) | marine metagenome | isolation source: seawater | place: Atlantic Ocean: South East | collected 2010
TGAGTTGTCCAACCCATTTTTACCATGTCTGGCAAAGGAATGCCCGCAACGGTTGAGTAGCGTATCAACGGGACCATTGTGTCACCGTGTCCACCCAGAACAAAGGCAGTGACATCTTTTACGGAAACTTTAAACTCGTCAGCAAGAAAGTGACGGAACCGGGCGCTGTCTAAAATGCCTGCCATACCGCAAATTTTATTCTTTGGCATTCCAGAAAATTCACGTAACGCCCAGACCATCGCATCCAGCGGATTTGTTATGCATATCACAAAAGCGTTTGGAGCGTGCTTAGCAATTCCTTCACCAACAGATTTCATAACTTTGAGGTTAATGCCTAGCAAATCATCGCGGCTCATGCCTGGTTTGCGCGCGACACCTGCAGTCACAATACATACATCTGCACCCGCAATACCGGAATAATCTGTTGTGCCAGACAAAGTGGCATCAAACCCATCGACTGGAGCACTTTCAGCGATATCCAGCGCTTTGCCTTGTGGTGTGCCATCAGCAATATCAAACAAAACAACGTCGCCCAATTCTTTTAAAGCTGCCAAATGGGCCAACGTGCCGCCAATTTGTCCCGCGCCGATCAAAGCTATCTTAGCTCTCGCCATGTTTTAAACTCCTGTCATGTGAATCTTGTTTGTCTGCTATCCCTTAAGCTGCAACAGGGCAAGGCGCATCTTGTCTATTTGGTTGCATAGATCCGTGCAAATGTAACATTCTTCTGCGGCAAAAGATTTTTCCCGATGCTAAAAAAAATTACCGGTAAAAACGGTCCTAAGCTTAAATAATAGGCAGATCTATCGTTTGAAAAGGTCTGCCGTAGTTTAAAGAAAAAATCAGCTATTTCAGTGTTTTGCCTTATTAATGTGCTTGGGAATATTAAGAACCAGAGTTGGAAGTTACCTTTAAATCTAAAAAATACGATTTTGCCAATATAGTGTAATTCACCCAGAGGGTACGAAATTTAAATTTGAAAGTCGCACAAAAAATTCCCTGAAGCCTTGTGTGTACCAAACAGAGCGCAAATTTCAAATTTGACTCGCTTTCAGCAAAGATACAGTCCAATGCCGTTGCGCTTTAGCTACTTCTGTGTTTGATCACTTGCGTAATCTAATCTAATAGTGACAAGGCTGCATCATGGATCCTACCAATCGCCCATTCCGCTCGCTTCTATATATTCCCGGATCCAAAACCCGTGCTTTGGACAAGGCGCAAAGTCTAGCCACTGACGGGGTAATTTTTGACCTTGAGGATGCCGTAGCGCTAGACATGAAAGCCGAAGCGCGCAGTTATGTCGCAAATGCCTTGCGAGACCTAAACTATGGCACGCGTGCCCTAATGGTACGTGTTAATGGGTTTGAAACAGAATGGGCGAAGGATGATCTAGCTGAAATAATGGAAGTAGGCCCTGAGGCCATTCTTCTGCCGAAAGTTAATTCTGGTACGGATGTGAAGCGCCTGGAGTCAATCCTCGATCGCCACCCCAAATGCCAGCAAACTGCAATTTGGGCGATGATGGAGAGCCCAATGTCGATTCTTAACGCGAGAGATATTGCTGGCGCCTCTAAGCGTATGAAGGGTATGGTGCTTGGCTCCAATGATCTAATCAAAGATCTATACGCCAAGCATACTCAAGACCGCGAAGCGCTGCAAACGTCAATGGGCATGTGTCTTTTGGCAGCTCGGGCATACGGGCTTGTGTGTATCGATGGCGTGCACAACGCCTTCCGCGATCAAGATGGCCTGCGGATTTCTTGTATGCAGGGCCGCAACCTTGGCTTTGATGGCAAGTCTCTGTTGCATCCTGATCAGCTTGATGTTGCGAACGATATTTATCGTCCCTCAAAGGGGGAAATCGATCTTGCCAAACGTCAAATGGCTGCCTTTGAGGAAGCAGAGGCCTCTGGAAAGGGTATTGCAGTTCTTGACGGTCAGATTGTCGAAAACCTGCACATCGTTTCGGCACGTGCTCTTTTGGCAAAAGCAAAAGCGATTGCCGTATCGGAAACGCAAAGGATTGACTCATGACAACTCTGATCTTTGGTCTCTTGATCTGGACCCTCGTTCATTATTTCAAACGCTTGATGCCATCAACACGTGCTTCATTAGATGCGGCATTGGGTCAGCGGCCTGCAAAGGGAATAATTGCCTCACTACTTTTGATTTCCATTGTGTTAATGGTGATAGGCTATCGTAGCTCGAATGATATTAACGTTTTTTCACCAATTGCCGGCATGGGTTATTTGAATAACCTTTTAATGTTTATTGCTGTTCTGCTGTTTGGTATGGGAAGTTCAAAAGGTAAGATGCGCGCTTGGTTTCGCCACCCGATGCTAATGGGGGTGATAATTTGGTCTATTGCTCATCTAATAATAAGGGGTGATCTAGCGTCAGTAACTCTTTTTGGTGGCATGGCGATTTGGGCGCTAATCCAAATGGCTCTGGTTAACCGAGCTGTACCCGATTGGACACGTCCAAATGCTGGACCCATGGCTCGTGATATTCGCTTGTTTGTAATTGCAGCAGTTCTTTATGCGCTAATTGCTTCGATTCATATTTGGCTTGGGTATAACCCGTTTTTGGTGACTAACGGATGATTGTTTATCGCTTAATTACGGGTGACGATACATCTCAATTCTGCCACAGCGTAACTGAGGCACTTTCGAGGGGCTGGTCGTTACATGGTTCTCCATCGTACGCCTTTGACGGAGCGAATGGCGTGATGCGCTGTGCGCAAGCAGTTACGAAAGAAACAGATGTGGAGTATTCCGCAAATATGAAGTTAGGAAAAGTTTAATGGTCAAAACCAATCCTGGGCGCTTCTTTGAGGATTATACTTTGGGCGAAACCATTCATCACGCAGTGCCCCGTACGGTATCTGGTGGTGAGCGTGCGCTCTATCACGCGCTTTACCCCGCTCGCCATGCACTTTATTCTTCTGATGAATTTGCCCGCGCTTCTGGCCTACGGACCGCACCATTAGATGATTTGGCTGGCTTTCATGTAGTTTTTGGTAAGACGGTTCCGGATGTGTCACTGAATGCGCTTGCAAATCTTGGCTACGCGGAGGGAAAGTTCATCAAGCCAATTTATGCAGGGGACACGCTGCGCACTTCCTCTAAGGTAATAGGGCTCAAGCAAAACTCTAATGGGAAATCAGGCGTCGTTTGGGTCCATTCAAAAGGATTCAACCAACATGGAGACGTAGTCATTGACTATAAACGATGGGTCATGGTGCGAAAACGAGATATGAACGCAGCTGCCCACAAAACATTTATTCCAGACTTAGCTGCTGTTATTTTGCCTGAAGATCTAACCATCCCGGATGGGCTTGATTTCACCAATTACGATTTTGCCTTAGCTGGTGAGCAGCATCGAGCTTCAGAGTATGAAGTGGGTGAGAAAATAAATCACGTTGATGGTGTCACAGTCGAGGAAGCAGAGCACATGATCGCGACCCGTTTGTGGCAAAATACAGCTAAAGTGCACTTCGACACCTCCGCCCGACCCGACGGTAAACGTTTAATCTACGGCGGTCATGTAATTTCGATGGCGCGGGCTTTATCATTCAACGGTCTTGCGAATGCGCAAATGATTGTTGGTATCAACGCTGGCGCGCACGCGAATCCGTGTCTTGCAGGCGATACTATTCGCGCATGGTCTGAAGTGCTTGATAAAGCTGATTTAGATGCGCCTCGTGTGACTGCTGTGCGCCTGCGTCTTGTTGCTACGACGGGTGACAGTGCCAAGATGAATTTGCGGGACATTGAGGGGCGCTATTTGCCAGACGTGCTTTTGGATCTCGATTATTGGGTCTTGATGCCATCATAGTGTGCAGAATATTCTAGAAATTACGCGGCTTTTGTTTTTTGCTTTGTTTATGCTTAAACTTAGTAAATTATTCTTTTAGGCGGCATCCCAACTTTGTGAACGATGCTAAAATGGGATTTTATGATTTGATGACCGACTTAATAACTGATCCGACCCAGATCGTGACTGCCGAAATTGTTGTGCCTTGCGCAGATATCCGCGTTGAAATGCCTTACTTTCAAAAGGTTTTGGGGTTTCGATTAGATAAAATATTTCCTGCGGATGATCCCGCCGTTGCTGTGGTTTCAGGACATGGACTAATATTGCGTTTAGAGTGTGACGCTGATGCTGCGCCAGTTACCATTCGATTGGCTTGCGATAACCCAAACAAGTTCGCGCAGGGCCAAACCACTTTTAAAACACCCGCTGGCAATTGTATTATTGCTTTCCAACATAATCCGCCTCTTTTTAAGCCAGAAACACAACATGTATTTGCTGTACGTCGCCTTGTGGATGAGGCGCCATGGGTGATTGGGCGGGCAGGTATGCTCTACCGAGATTTGGTGCCAGATCGGCTTGGTGGATCTATTATTGCAAGCCACATTCGTATTCCCGACGGTGGCCCCGTCCCGGATATGGTGCATTATCACACCATTGGTTTTCAGTTGATCTATTGTTATCGAGGATGGGTGCGCTTGGTTTACGAAGACCAGGGCCCTGAATTTATTCTAAACGCAGGCGATTGCGTCATACAACCGCCCGAAATCCGACACCGCGTATTGGAAGCTTCGGACAATGTCGAAGTCGTTGAAATTGGCGTTCCTGCTGATCATGAAACAACCATTGATCATGACATGGAATTGCCAAATGATATTTTAAACCCAAATCGAAAGTTTTCAGGCCAAATGTTTGTTCGTCACCAGTTAAAGGATGCTAGTTGGCAGCCTTGGAGAATCGCTGGCTTTGAGCACCGTGACACAGGAATTTTTAATGGCACTCAAGGAGTAGCCAACGTGCAAGTTGCACGATTTAAAGGCGGTCAGCCAAAGCCAACTCGACATAGCAGCGACATTTTGTTTACTTTCATCCTAGAGGGCAGAATGACCCTCACGGGCGAAGGCCAAGACCCTTGCGTGCTTTCTCCCGGTGACGCTTTTGTTGTACCGCCACACTTCACCACCAGCTATGCTGATTGTTCTCATGATTTAGAGCTGCTTGAGGTCTCTCTTCCAGGACGTTTCGAAACTTTGGAAATTAATTAAGTTTTTTGTGATCACACATAAAATCAAGTGATCACAAATGTAAAAAGTGGCTAGACTTGTGACAAATTGCGCGCTGGTAAACGGAATTTGTTGCGCATTTAATTGGGACTCCAGTTTACTTTATTGTTAAAGTAGTAGGCTAGCCACCTAGGAGGAACGCTATGGCAGATGTGAACCGCGGCAATCGCCCGATTTCGCCCCACCTAACGATTTATCGCATGGCGATAACGATGTTGGTGTCGATTATGAACCGGCTTACAGGTGCGGGCATGGTGCTGGCGGCCATACTGATCGTCTGGTGGCTCATGGCTGCTGCTTCGGGTGAGGATTATTTTACCATTGTTGATGGATTTTTAACCTCTTGGCCTGGCCTTTTAGTTCTTATAGGGTCCCTGTGGGCCCTGTGGTTTCATTTCTTGGGCGGTGTGCGTCACCTTTTTATGGATTTCGGTCTGGGTTATGAAATCAAAACGGTCAACATGACGGGCTGGATAGTGCTGATCGGCAGCCTGGTCTTAACATCTATTAGCCTCATGCTAATTATTTAGAAGGGGCCGAAAAATGTCTTATAAAACTGATCTTGGCCGCGTTTTGGGCCTTGGCTCTGCCAAAGAAGGGGTTCACGAATGGTGGTCATCCCGCGTTGGATCTGTTGCGTTGATCCCGCTAACCATTCTTTTCCTTTGTTTCGTGGCCCCTTTGATTGGTGAAGATCACTCAGCTGTCGTTGCATCCTTCCAAAATCCGTTCAAAGCCATTGTTGTAATTCTTTTCTTGCTTGTCGCGTTTAAACATTTGGCTGATGGCTTGAAAGAAATCATCGTGGACTACGTTCATGGAAAAGCAATACTGCCAATTGCTTTGGTGACAACACGATTGCTATGTTATTTTTTCGGCGCCGCCGGTGCGTTTGCCGTAGCCAAAATCGCCTTTGCTGGCTGATCGGAGACTGAATTTATGTCCGCTTACGAATATATAGATCACACCTATGATGTTGTTGTTGTTGGCGCTGGCGGTGCTGGCCTTCGCGCAACGCTCGGTATGGCCGAACAAGGCCTGAAAACGGCATGTATCTCCAAAGTGTTTCCAACACGTTCCCATACCGTCGCTGCTCAAGGCGGGATTGCAGCTTCTTTATCAAATATGGGGCCAGATAACTGGCAGTGGCACCTATATGATACTGTGAAAGGTTCAGATTGGCTTGGCGATACAGACGCAATGGAATATCTCGCAAGAGAAGCCCCAAAAGCGGTCTACGAGCTAGATCACTACGGTGTGCCGTTTTCGCGCACAGAGGAGGGTAAAATTTACCAGCGCCCTTTCGGCGGTCATACAACTGAATTCGGTGAGGGCCCGCCTGTACAACGTACTTGCGCCGCAGCAGACCGCACTGGTCACGCGATCTTGCACACGCTCTATGGCCAGTCCCTGAAGAACAATGCTGAATTCTTTATTGAATACTTTGCGTTGGATCTGATTATGGCTGAAGATGGCTCCTGCCAAGGAGTGATCTGCTGGAAGCTCGATGATGGAACTATCCATCGCTTTAACGCTAAAATGGTTGTATTGGCTACAGGTGGTTACGGACGAGCTTATTTCAGCGCCACTTCTGCTCATACTTGCACTGGTGATGGCGGTGGGATGGTAGCTCGCCAAGGGTTACCACTGCAGGATATGGAATTTGTGCAATTCCATCCCACCGGCATATACGGCTCAGGCTGTTTAATCACCGAGGGTGCTCGTGGGGAGGGCGGTTACCTCACCAACTCTGAAGGTGAGCGTTTCATGGAACGCTACGCGCCAACTTACAAAGACTTGGCTTCTCGCGATGTCGTATCGCGTTGTATGACCATGGAAATTCGTGAGGGGCGTGGGATTGGCGCTGAGGGGGATCATATTCATTTACACCTCAATCATTTGCCCCCAGAGGCCTTGGCTGAGCGGCTGCCAGGAATTTCTGAAAGTGCGCGTATCTTTGCGGGTGTAGACGTTACGAAAGAGCCCATTCCCGTGCTGCCAACAGTGCACTACAACATGGGTGGTATACCGACAAATTATTGGGGCGAAGTGTTGGACCCCTCCAGTAAAGACCACGATAAGATTTTTCCAGGCCTGATGGCTGTTGGTGAAGCGGGTTGTGCCTCTGTGCATGGGGCTAACCGTCTTGGTTCTAACTCACTTATTGATCTTGTCGTCTTCGGCCGGGCGGCTGCGATTAGAGCAGGTAACATTATAGATGCTAAGGCACCAAACCCCGATCTAAATATGGCAAGCGCGGATGCTGCGATGGATCGTTTTGACGCCACGCGCAATGCATCTGGTGGTACAAGCACCGCTGGTTTGCGCTTGGAAATGCAAAAAACCATGCAGGCAGACGCAGCAGTTTTCCGTACTGACAAGACACTAGCTGAAGGTCTCAAGAAAATGAGCGAGGTCGCGGTTAAATTGGACGATATCTCTGTTACTGATCGCTCCATGGTTTGGAACACTGACCTGATGGAAACGTTGGAACTACAGAACCTTATGCCGAATGCACTAGCTACCATAGCGGGTGCAGAAGCTCGCAAAGAAAGCCGTGGTGCCCACGCACATGAGGATTATCCAGATCGTAATGACAAGAAGTGGCGCAAACACACTTTAGCCCGGGTTGATGGGAACAAAGTGAAGCTGAGCTATCGTAATGTGCACGTTGACCCACTTACTGCAGAAAAAGATGGTGGAATTGAGCTGAAAAAAATCGCACCAAAAGCGCGAGTGTATTAGAGGCCCTGAAACCGATATGAATGATCACATTCCATTCCTAAAACTCCTGGCCTAAAAGGGACAAAGATATGGTAGAACTCGCACTTCCCAAAAATTCACGCATGACTGTTGGCAAAACGTGGCCAAAACCTGAAGGAGCCACCAATGTGCGCGTCTTCAAGATTTATCGATTCAATCCAGACAAAAGCGAAAACCCGCGAGTGGATACATACCACTTGGATATGGATAGTTGTGGCCCAATGGTGTTAGATGCGCTGATCAAGATCAAAAGCGATATCGATCCTACTCTAACCTTCCGCCGCTCGTGTCGCGAAGGCATTTGCGGGTCCTGTGCAATGAACATTGATGGTATTAACACGCTTGCTTGTATTTATGGCATGGATGAAGTGAAGGGTGATGTGAAGATTTACCCTCTGCCGCACATGCCTGTTGTGAAAGATTTAGTGCCAGATCTGACGCATTTCTACGCTCAGCACGCATCAATTATGCCATGGTTAGAGACTAAGACCAACCGCCCGCAGAAAGAGTGGCGTCAGTCGATTGAAGATCGCAAAAAACTTGACGGTCTGTATGAGTGTGTGATGTGCGCGTCGTGTTCTGCATCTTGTCCATCTTACTGGTGGAACGGCGATAAATACCTTGGGCCAGCAGCTTTGCTACACGCTTATCGATGGATTATTGACTCGCGTGATGAAGCCACTGGCGAACGTCTCGACGATCTGCACGACCCCTTCAAACTGTATCGTTGTCATACTATCATGAACTGTGCGCAAACGTGTCCGAAGGGATTAAACCCAGCCAAAGCAATCGCTGAGATAAAGAAAATGATGGTTGAGCGTACGATTTAAAAGGTCACCATAATATATTTATGAGACTTTGCACCAATGGTGCCTTTTTTCATTATGCGTCAGTGGGCAACATCAGCTGGTTTTCCTGCCAGCATTTAGATAGCCCTGTTAATGAAGGTTGGAGGTGACATTGAACCACTCCTATCAAGTCGACGTACTAGTTGTAGGTGGTGGCCTTGCGGGTCTTGTGGCAGCGCAAAAAGCGGTAGACCGCCGGCGTAGCGTCATGATCCTCGATCAAGAAGGGGAGAAATCCTTGGGCGGTCAGGCGTTTTGGTCGCTTGGTGGTCTTTGCATGATCGATACGCCCGAGCAACGCCGCCTGAAAATTCACGACAGCAAAGAACTGGCGACACAGGATTGGTATGGGTCTGCTCAATTTGATCGCGCGGAAGATGCCAATCCCAGAGCCTTCGCCAACGCTTATCTTGACTTTGCCTCAGGCGAAATGCGCCCTTGGCTTTACAGTATCGGTATGCGTTGGTTTCCCGTAGTAGGCTGGGCAGAACGTGGTGGTGGCAATGCAGATGGGCACGGCAATTCAGTCCCTCGCTTCCATTTAACATGGGGCACCGGCCCGGGCGTTGTGGCCCCATTTGAGCGCCAGGTACGCGAAGCTCACGCTAAGGGCCACCTAGAGTTTAAATTTCGTCACCGTGCCACAGGCATCGATTTTAAAAGAAAAGTGATTAATGGTGAGATTTTGGAACCCACAACTGCTGAGCGCGGCCAATCTACTTCGAGAGCGGTCATCGGCGAATTCACAGTCTCCGCTGATAGCATTATCATTACCACAGGGGGCATAGGTGGCGATCATAACGCCGTCCGAAAGCTCTGGCCCACGGACCGCCTCGGTCCCGCACCACAACGCATGGTCGCCGGGGTTCCTGATTACGTAGATGGTCAAATGCAACACGTAATTAAAGCTGCGGGTGGAGGCGCCATCAATGAAGATCGCATGTGGCACTATTGTGAAGGGGTGGCAAACTGGGATCCAATTTGGCCAAACCATGGCATTCGCATTCTACCTGGCCCATCATCGCTATGGTTTGATGCAAATGGTGAACGAATGGAAGCTCCTTATTTACCGGGTTTTGATACACTTGGGACGCTCAAACGCATCCTATCGACAGGCCACGAACATAGTTGGTTCATACTTACGCAAAAAATCATTGAAAAGGAATTTGCCCTTTCTGGTTCGGAGCAAAATCCTGATTTTACATCAGGAAAATGGATTGAAGTTTTGAAATCACGCCTCGGTAAAGGGGCGACCGGTCCAGTGGAGGCGTTTAAAGAACACGGTAAAGATTTTGTGGTAAAAAATACGCTTGAAGAACTTGTTGCAGGTATGAATGCTATTACACCAAATGCTATGCTTAACTTTGAAAAAATTTGTAGCCAGATCGAAGCCCGCGACCGTGAAATTACCAATACCTTTTCGAAGGACGCGCAGATTACAGCCATACGCGGTGCGCGAAACTATCTTGGTGATAGGTTGATCCGAACTGCCAAACCGCATAAGATTTTAGACCCTAATGCTGGCCCTCTTATTGCCGTGCGTTTGAACATTCTTACTCGTAAATCGCTCGGCGGATTGCACACTAATGTCAAGTCCCAATTGCTCGATGATAACGGCAACGTAATCGACGGCATCTATGCTGCGGGCGAAGTGTGTGGCTTTGGTGGCGGAGGCTATCACGGGTACAACGCATTAGAAGGAACGTTTTTGGGTGGTTGCATCTTCTCAGGCAAGATTGCGGGTGAAAACGCTTGACCGCCGACTGCAATGATTAGGTTTTTTCTTATTACCCGCTTGTGTTACAATATCTCGGGATGTTTAGAATGTGGTATTAAATGTATTTTCGGTGCTATTCACTTCTTTTTTGTTTGGCCGTGAGTATCATAGTTTTTACGCAGGAAACAAAAGCTAAGACTGAACAAAAAGCATTCGAAGGCCGCCCCTTTACGCTAACACGTCCGGACGCCACAGTCTCGCGTGCAACAGTTGTCTTACTGCACGGCGCACGCGGGTCTGGTGAGAGTGTGCGAAAATCGTCTGAATTTGATGCTTGGGCTAAACTTTATCAGGTTGCGGTGGTTTACCCAACAGGACTTGGTGGTTGGAATGACGGTCGCGTCCCCACAAAGTTTATCTCAACAACTGCCGATGATGTTGGTTATTTAACGCGCCTTTTAGTACATTTGCACAACAAAGGGTTGATCCCAGAAGTCGCAGTATATTTCATGGGTTTTTCGAATGGTGGTGGGATGACAATGCGGATGGCCTGCGAGCAATCCAATGTGGTTAAAGGCATCTCAATTATCGCCACAAAAGAGTTTTTAAAAACCAGCTGTCCTAGTTTTAGTCCTGTTCCAATAGTTTTTTTTCTTGGTACGAATGATAGATTAGCACCGCACAACGGAAATGCTGAGGGTCGAACAAATCTTTTTGGGCAACCGCAGTCTGGACGATATTCAGCAAAGCAAACTATCGAAAGATGGAGTAAGCGAAATGGGTGTTCAACGGAAACGCTCAACCGTGAATTAGACGTTGATCAAACGGACGGAACACTAGTTTTGCACAAAAGTTTTCAGGGATGTATTGCGCCTTTGGAGTATTATGAAATCAAAAATGGTGGGCACACATGGCCTGGAATCAAGCCTGCTAAAAGGCGGATTGCAAGGCGAATTTTGGGGAAAACTAGTCAAGAGATTAATGCAAACGAAGTGACTATGCGATTGTGGTTTGGTTCTAGCCATTAAGCTCCGAATACGCGGCTCGGTTTTGGGTCTACGTACCCACGCAATCGATCAGCGCTATTGCGGGCGAATTTCAGTAATATCTTTTTGCGCCGTGCTGCTGATAGTTTTTGTTCGGGTGCAGGCCGAAGAATTTCGGCATCGTAGGCATCTGCGACGATCAGACCAGTATTCTCGGGGAGTAGATCAATTTGAAAATCAGGTGGTACGGACCAGAAGAAGCGGTCGCACCACTCCAAATAGCCTTGCCATTTATTATCTGACATAAAGTCGGCGCGGGATGACTTGCATTCAACCACCCAAATTTCTGACTTTGGTCCTAGTGCTATCAGGTCAACGCGCAGGCCTGAAGTTGGCACAAACTCTTCCAAGCAAATATAATTGTGTCGGCGCAAATGGCGCGCCGTGCCACGGGCAATTAATCGGCCGGGTTGTAGAGGGGGCAAAGTATCCATCCAACAAGTATGAACAAAGTGAGAACATTTCGTCAAGGGTGGGTACACCTTGTTCTTTCGCGACTGAGGCCCTAAATATCGGGGAGGCGGGTTCTGCCCTTCTCGTGATGAAGTTCTATTCCATTGGCCAATAAGTTCCTTGAGGGAGCTGGCTCTGCGACTGGCCCTGGCCTATCGTATCCGGTGCCCACCTGTTAAGTCAGGCTCTTCGGAATACACATACTTCAACGGTTGTGCCGCCCTGCGGTTCAGTGGTCCCGCCGCTTTTCCTTTGAATTTCTCCGCTTTTGGACCTTTCACCACACGCTCCTGACGATAAACAGAATAAAA
>MDSX01046994.1_pt1 | contig 12227 bp, 13 predicted proteins | sample 811141 | NCBI WGS metagenome assembly MDSX01 (sample SAMN05326642, study PRJNA326480) | marine metagenome | isolation source: seawater | place: Atlantic Ocean: South East | collected 2010
CAGCACGCATGATAGACGCATCCAGTGGAAACGATGCCCAAATCCAATACTTTGACACCTGAATCGACAAGTCCTTGGATGAGGTTTGAAGCATATCCAGGACTGGATTCACGAATGTCGCGACCAACTGCAAAGGAATCGCATTCAAGGTAGGTCGCAAGAGCACGACCGAGGCGATATGCGAATTCGTCGCTCAGCTCTTGACCGGATAACCCACGGATATCATAGGCTTTGAAACACGATATAGGCCACTGTGACATGAACCTCCGTTGAACAAGTTACATTCAAGAGTTTTGAGTGCAAAGTTCTGGTTTTTCGTCTTCATATGTAGGGGAAACTACACTGTACTCGTAGGTGTTTTCTGCAACAGAGGTTCGAAGCAATAATGCACACTGATCTCCACTGACTTCTTGTTCAACGTCGTTGATTAAGACAGACTGCCAGTGCCACCACATCCCCTTTTCATCCTCAGTAATTGTGAATTTGATGTTTTGAACGATTAATTGAGAAGAAACTTGTTGACTATCATCAATGTAGTTCAATTGTGAAATGAGCGTAAGATCATCTCCATCCGTTGTCCAACTGGTCTGCATTTGAATCTCGTGAACCATAACACCATTCCCTGCAAAATTGAGTACTTCTCCGTCAGCCTTCATCCATTTACCTTCTATTGGATCGGTTGGTTCAGGAATCATGAAAATCAACGTAAATGCAAAAACAAGGAATAATCCAATAGCTATTGAATATACTGTTTGCTTCTGGAGCATGACTTCTTTGCTTTTCTGGTAAAATGGGTGGTTTTTTACGTCCTGAATCACTTCTGAAAACTGTTTCTTTTTTGGTTGAGGCGCGTAATAGAGGTCGTGTCCTGATGGTGATTCCGCAACAGGAAGCGGTTGTGCTGGCTCAATCTCTACTTCGTTTTCAGCCATATTTTCGTCTCCATGTGAGTTATAAATCCGATTGTTATTTGTTGCGACAAAGGCCTTAGTATTTAATTTTCGTATAGCCTAAAAAACGGAAGTTCTAAACTTAGAACAAATGTCGCCAACTCGATACAGATGCGATCGAGCCCGACATTTACGCTAATTGCTGCATGTCTACTTGTTTTGGCGACATCAAGTTTTCAATATGCACTCGATGACGTAACAACATCTGAGTACAAACCAGTTTCAGGTCGTCACGACCATTGTGAAGACGATTACGAATACGATGAATCAGGCTGTAACGCTGATTCACAATGTGAATGGGACGATGAGGAATGTGAGGATCTAGATGAAGACGACTCCGATTCAAGTGATTCAAGCGATTCAAGTTCAAGTGATTCAAGCGATTCCAGCAGCAGTGGTTCTGGAGGCAATGGTAATTCGGGCGGAAACGGTGGCGGTTCCAGCGGATCAGGAAACAACGGAGATGCACCAGTTGATACCGATGGCGACGGAGTAAACGACGATGCTGATGATGATGATGATGGCGATGGCTACAATGACATCCACGACGCTTTCCCATTGGATCCTACAGAACACAACGACAATGATGGAGACGGCGAAGGCGACAACGCTGATGATGACGATGACAATGATGGAGTGATAGACTCCGAAGATGCCTTCCCATTCGACGAGCGAGAACAATCTAACTTTGACGGAGATAATATGGGCGATGAAGCTGACCCAGATGACGATAATGACGGAGTCAACGATCTCGACGATGATTTCCCCTATGATGCATCCGAACAGTACGACAACGACGGTGATGGCATTGGTGACAACGCTGATCTCGACGATGATAACGATGGTTATGCAGATACCAACGACGCATTCCCATTCAATCCTAGTGAACACAACGACAACGATGGTGACGGTATTGGCGACAATGCTGACAACGATGATGACAACGATGGCATCCCTGATGATGAGGATACCAATACCGAAGAACTCGACATTAAGCCAGACTACGATAACGATGGAATTCCAGATGACGAAGATACAGACGACGACAACGACGGTGTTCTCGATGCTAACGACGCGTTTCCTTTCGACGTTACAGAAAGCTCGAATTTCGATGGAGACTCAATTGGTGACAACGCGGATACAGACGATGACAATGACGGCTATGTTGACTTGAACGATACCTTCCCATTCAACGCTCTTGAGTGGTCGGACAACGACAACGATGGCATAGGTGACAACGCAGATACCGATGACGATAACGACGGTATACTCGACGAAAATGACGATTTCCCATTCGATTCCTTTTCCTCTTCTGATTTTGACCTAGACGGAACACCCGATGAATTTGACTTTGACGATGATGGTGACGGGGTGCCAGACATATCAGATGTGTTCCCTCTCAATCCAAGCGAATCGAAAGATACGGACGGTGACGGGGTTGGGGACAACAGTGATCTCGATGATGACAATGATGGGTTCCTCGATATCGTTGACGCGAACCCCAAGTATCCTGGATTTAATCTCGACCCAAGTCTTGCAGGTTCTCAAACATCGTCAGGCGATGATTCTGGGACGACCTTTGTTGGAGGTATTGCTCTTCTGCTGCTGTTCACGACAACCATTGCAATGGCGTTAATCTTCGGAGCGAGAAAATTGATGATTACTGAAAAGAAGGATGTTTCAATCGATTCAACAACAATCGAATCAAATATTGAGGTGGAAGCACAATGAGTACAATGCAGAAAATTTTAGATTTAGACTTGAGAAAAATTCTCAATCCTCGAACATGGTTGTTGGTTGTTTTAGTATCCCATACTATCATTGCTACAATCATTCCACTACTGACCTCAGAGGCGGATAGTAACGAATTCTTGGCTGCATCCTACGGTCTGCTCATTTCCGTTGTACTTGCCACCATTTATTTCATTCCGGAGGGCCAAAATCAGGCACGTATGACCGCAATTATCGCAGGTTCAGTGTTGTTGTGGATTCTCGTAAATCTGATCGCAGATTCAGGAAACAATTTTGATCTTAGCGTAAACCTCGAGCCACCGTTCTTGTACAAATTTGACTTTGATTTGAGTCTTACACCACCGATTTTGCTCTGGGCTTTCCTATCACTGAGTGGCTTCGTGTACTGGAACTGTGAATCCAATCAAGAGAAAGAACAAGAAGCGGAGGCTTGAGTATATGCACAATTACATCCCAGGTACAATCAGCGGAATAATCCTCTTTCAAACCGCAATCATCGCTCCTGTGTTGTTTAAGAATTTAGACATCAAAGATTTTGGAAAGGTCATACGATTGATTTGGCCGAAATTCTTCGCAATCATTGCAGTCCTTGGAGCACTATCTATTGGTTTGACTTATGTTGAATCAGGAACGACGATACAGATGGGAATCGCCGTATTCACTTGTGTTGTAAGCGCTCTGTGTTATGCGATTATTCCAGCAACCAATCGAGCTTCAGATACTGGAAATCAAAAGAAATTCGACTTGCTTCACAAAGTAAGTGTTTACTCCACTGTTTTGATGCTCATTGGAAACATAGCATACTTATTTGTTTGAGATTACCATGAGAATAATTGTCGTTGCTTTGATTGCAGTTGTGGTTGCAATATCCTGCGGATTGTTCATCGATTCGTCGGTTCAAACCGATGAAGCAGAGCCTTCATCTGGGAAGTATTTCGGAGCAAGCTTACTCTTTGTTGCCTGTTCAGGTTGGGCATATTTTGGGGGGTTAATCTCGTATGGGGTGTTCATGATTATGAAACGAACAAAACAGAATCATGATCTTGTAAAAGAAGGCCAGCTGGTGTGTAAAATCAAGCATTAGTCGGATAGAACGTAACGTAGGGCTCCTATTGCAACAATGGCAATTAATATGTGGACTAGGGCATCAAAATAAACGCCCAAAACAACTGCTGCGATTGCGAGAATCAACAACAGTTTGGAAAATTTTTGCCATGTGAGAAGACCCTTTGGGGTCTCATCGAGATAAGGCGAACCGGGCATGATGTTTCCTCAAGATTTGATTCCCTGTACAACAATTTCAACAAGTGCTCCTTTCGGTAACGCACCTGCTTCGAACGCCGCTCGTGCAGGGGGCATGTCCATGTCAGCAACCCACGCACCGTACACTTCGTTCATGGCAGCATAGTCTTCGATTGTGTCGAGCAATACCTGAGCAAAGCAGATGTCGTTTTTTACGAGACCACCTGCTTTCAAGAGTGCATCAATTTTAGCAAGCGCACCCTCGGTTTGTGACTCGATGTCAGTTCGACCATCGATAGCGATTTGTCCAGATAGCCAGAAATGCTGACCATGCTGGATTCCGGGTGTGTACGGAGCATATGTTACGATTCCATCAAGCGAAATTGGTTCTTTCATAAACCTGCTAAAGATTGAACGCTCATGAACATTAACCATGAGCCACTGGAAAGTACATGCGCACATGCTGGGTTTTGGATCATCCTGCGCATGTGCGATTACTGGCTCCCTTTATCCGCAGCGGTTCAACCTCAGACGTTATCGTTGCCACAGAGAGAACTGAGGTAAGACAACTTATGGATTCTTCAGAGGGTGTATTACCAAAACGTCAGCAGATATGGGTTGAACGACCAATCGGGGCTAAACGTGTACGAATCGCATGGAAACGAATGCGTAGCGTTCGCTCTTTTCTCAAGAAGGCTCAACACTCTGGTTCTAGATTTGAACGAATCGTTTCTGTTGGTGCACCGCTTGAATTGCGTGTCGCAAAGCGATTGAGAATCGCGAAACGATACTACATAACAGATACAGAAGTCAATCACCTAGCTCATCAGCTCGCATTGAAAGCAGCCACTGATGTTCTCATTCCGACCCATTGGGATTCGTCCATTGATGGTGGCTGGCTTGCAAAATTTCAGAGTAAAGGAGTAGCAATACACCGATTGGATGGGCTTCACGGAATGGTTCACCTGCGACCGCAACTACGCCCGAAACAGGTTGGTCAAATCCCTAAGATTGCAGTCCGTCGTTTGATTGGTGATGGAATTCATGATGGTGGTGAAGTCCTATCGATTCCAGATTCGTTGCTGGATGGTGTGGAGTTAACGATGGCTGATGAAGGCAACTATGAGGGAGATAGTTGGGAATTCCCATCGATGCTTTCAATGCACGATGGCGTTATTTCACAATCGGTTACTGTTGCAAGCGAAGCCGTTCTGATGGGCGTTCCTACTCTTCTTGTGAGCAATGCAGAACGTGGCTTTCTGAATCGACTTGAGTCGGATGGCTATCCTTTGTTCAGACTTCGTTCTGGAGACGATGTTGATGAGATTCATGCTCAGTTTCTTGCAGGACTGCATCTGACCGATGCCCTTGAATTGCCTCAATGGCTGAATGTACGACAACAATTTGCTGATATCATTGGCTCTGAATTGATTGATTGAGCCATCGTTCAACGATTTCACCGTGATCTCCGGCAAGTACCAAACGTCCTTGCATGATGTCAACTATTGGCCAAAAGCGAGCGTCTTGAGCATCATCGCCTCCAATCGGTTCCCCTTCAGCGTCAACTTCGTAAACGATGCTTACGATGTGTTTTCGAGGGTCGCGTTCGGGTTCACCCATCACCATGAGAAGCCGGGGGTTCTTACCGTCAAGTCCAGCTTCTTCTTTCAGTTCTCGTAAAACTGCGTCTTCTGGTCGTTCTCCTTGATCGACAAAGCCCCCTGGCAGTACCCATGAGCCTGCAGAGGGTGGATATTTTCGTTGCACAAGTAGGATTTCATCCTTTCTTCTTACGCATGCATCCACTGCTAGCGCAGGATTGAGGTATCCTTGACATTCATCGCATTGAACCATTTTATTCACCAAATCGTCGCTTTCGCATCTGATAGGTTTGTACGGCTTTGAGGAGATCTTTCTTCTTGAACGATGGCCAAAATACATCCGTAAAATACAGCTCTGAGTATGCCATTTGCCACAACAAGAAGTTGCTGATGCGTTCTTCCCCACTGGTACGAATGACGAGATCTGGATCAGGCATATCTGCAGTGTAAAGGTGCTCTGAGACAATCTCCTCAGTGATTTGTTCGAGAGTAAGGTCTCCCGATTTGTGAAGTTCTGCGATGTTTTGAATGGCATTGATGAGTTCTTCTCGTGCCCCATAAGCAAGACAAACCGTGAAGACAAAATCGTTGTAGTCTGCAGTTTTGTTTTCAGCATAATCGATAGCATCATTGACATGTTTTGGCAACAATTCACGTCGTCCAATAATCTGCACACGCACATTGTTTTCATGGATTCGAGGGTCCTCAGCAATGGACTTTAGCCCATCAACATAGAGCTTGAACAGCGTTTCAAGTTCTTTTTCAGGACGACTGAGGTTTTCGGTAGAAAGCGCATAGACTGTGAACCAAGGGATGCCGAGTTCAAGGACCCAATCCAATACGGCCTCAAGTCTCTGTTTCCCTATGCGATGTCCTACGTGTGTTGCGAGATTCGACCGCCATGCAAAACGACGATTGCCGTCCATGATGATGGCGAGGTGTTGCGGTTGAATTTCATGTTCAAGAACCTCGCGAAGGAGTTTTGCCTCAACCGCTTGGCCGAGAACGTCACCCATCTTTTCGCTGATTCCCATGGCCGTCCCACTTCTCCGAAACGGTTCTCTTGTTTCATTGCATCCCTTTGACATCAAAGACACATTGAATGGTAAGTGCCAATTTGGCATGTTCATGGAGGGCGAGTCGTGGTGGCCTCAGGGCATTGCCATTTCATCACTAGGCGATGCTCTTGACTTGGGTCAACTGAAAACGAAATGGGGAACTGTTCCGTGCTGGAAGGTCAACGAATGTCTCGATACCGACTGGTGGCTGGCATCGAAAAAACACACATGGGGTGAGTTTGATAATGTTCAACCGACGAAGATTGAACTCGTTCGAAACGATGCGAATGTTACTGTCATGCGTCTCGATGATTCCCATCTTGCAATGGCTTATGCAATCCCTACGAGCAACAGGAGCTCTGCGCTCTCTCAACAAAACAATTTGAAGACAGCAGTTGAATCAACAAATCTCCTTTTGCCTACCGGTGGTATGTCGATCGGAGGTAAGGACGCCTTGTTGCTCTTCCCGTGTGCAGAGTTTGATGAGGCATCCCCAGAATGGTTGGGTGAATCACTCGGTGTGATCCAATCAAATCTTGCCAAATTTTCAAGCCCAAACGATCAGAAACGATGGAACCAACGATTGAAAGATATTGAAGACCAATTGAAGCCGAATACACTCTGGCGAGCCCCGCATACGTCAGCAACTGTTGGAATTCCTTCTGTGCGTATTCATCCGAATTACACGGTAAGCGTTGACGGTAAGCAACGTGCTCTCCCAATCAATCAGACAGTGAGCGAACTGCTTTTGTGTGGTACAGAACGACTTCCTGGTATTGCTGAATTCATACATCTTGAAGGACGATTGGTCGAACAGAAAGGATACACTCCTGAACAAATTAGCGTTTTCTTTGAACATTGGAAGAAAGAGGTCCCTACTTCATGGTCGAGTCGTAAAGCACTCTCGACCGTATTGGGAGGGGCTTGGATCTGGCGGTATTACGACGTTCTTGTTGTCAATGCTGAATCGGTATTGTATGGGGATGAATCTCGTTTTGAATCAGCTCAAAAGTGGCTGAAGGATGTGTCTCGACTGCAAGCACATCTCGGCGTACTACGGGTCTGGAAGAGCGGTGTTTGGGTGGGAGTGGCTACAATGGTAGTATCATACTATTCATGGCAATTGGATTCAATATCGGCTTCAACATCTATTGGACTTGCGATGGCTGGCGCTTTGATCTCAATTGGATCAAATTTGATTTACTGGATGAAAGATCCACCAGCGTTTTGATCAACGTTGTTGACGAATTCTTCCATCATAGAATGAAAGTTCCAGTTCTTTCGCAAGTTCCATCAAATCGATGATCAGTGATTCCCTTGCCTTTCGTTCTGCAAGAGAAGAATTCACGTTCCAGTACAGATTGAGTTCGATATCGATCGATTGTGCAGAAATTGTGTTGATGCTGCACCATGAAGCATCCTCTTTGGTTGTTGCATCATGATGTTGAATCAGTTCAAGTGTTCGCTGACAAAAGGCTTCGACTTTTTCAGGATCCGAGTTGATGTCGAGATGGACCATAGATTGCCATCTTCGCCATCGACGTTTCCCCCAGTTCTCAACTGGAATGCTGACAAGGTTAGCATTTGGTATGGTGATTATGGTATCAACCGATGTACGCACGAGTGTGGTTCGCAGGTTTATTTCGATGACTTCACCTTCAGAGGTACCAATGATAACCCAATCACCAACCTTGAACGGGCGGTCGAGAAGGACTGTGATGGCTCCAAAGAAGTTGGAGATGCTGTCTTTTGCGGCAAGTGCAAAGGCCAACCCCGAAATACCCAAACCTGCAAGGAGTGAGGTTAGTTCAAATCCAAGTGCATCAGCAACAAAAATGGCTCCTACGAAGACGATAACAAAGCGAAGAACACTCTCAAGAGCAGAAATAAGTGTTTTTTCAGTTCCATCAAGGTCATCGTCTTTGTCAAAGAAACGGACAAGATCGTACACGAGGCTGACAAGGCGGAATGCCCATGCTACGATTGAAATTACCAAAACGAATTGAAGTACTGATGGAATGTATTCAGCCCAAGACGGCATCAAAATATTGGAGTTCTCTGAACTTTCATCAACAAGAATGTCGATCATAACGAATGAGAATGCGTATGCGGCTACATTACCCAATGCTTTGTCGCCCTTCTTCACTGTCTTTTGTCGAATCGTATCGTTACGTACAATTGCTCCAAAGAATCCATGGGAAGCGCTGCTGACAATCAACCGAAGTACGAATGCAATGACTAGAATGGTTCCGAGAACAAGTAATGTTGATTGTGAAAACCCAAGCATTTCACTGCTTTCATAGGTCAAATTATCGTACAGGCCCATAGCATATCGTCCAGTCTCGTATTGATGTTTCTTTCCCTAAATCTCAAAGGAACGGCTCGACGGTTTCAAGTGTGTGAACCAAGTGGCATAAACGATAGCATGAGTGAAGCGTCTCCCTCGAGAAAAACTGTCTTTGTGGCAACTGTTTTGTTGGCCCTTCCTCTTCTTCTGTCAACCGTCTCACCAGTACTCGCTTCAACCGCCAACGTTGAACTGGATGAAACGGGTTTGCAAAGAGAGGACATCTGGAGCGATGAATACTCCAGTTACGAATTTCCGTGGGGTGGCAATGAACAAGTACAATTCAAACAATATCACACGTATGATTCAGTGAAGGATAGAATGCAAGAACTTGCTGATTTGAATCCTGATTTCGTCTCCTTCCATGAGGGTCTAAACGGTGGATTGAACGATAGAGACGAGGAAACATCCAGCTTGACTTATGAGGGCTGGTTCTACAAGCATTCATCTCCTTGGCTAAAAATCACAGGAGACGTTAGCGGAGGAGATTACAACCCATTCGTAGGAGATAGTGGAAACTATCCTGATCGTGAAGACATTCTTATTGTTGGAAACCACCATTCTCGAGAATGGATGTCGTATGAAGTACCAATGTTCATGATTGAGACATTGGTCTTTGCTTACAACAACATTGGATACGATAACGATGGAGATGGTGAAGTCGACGAAGACCCTTGGGGAGATGCTGATGGTGATGGAATCATCGATGACGATGGAGATTGTACGCGATTAGCACCAGAATTGCAAGACTCAGATGGCGACGGAATACCCTGTGGACCAGGAGATTTAGGAGTCGATGAAGACCACTCTGAACAAGAATTGCATGACCTGATCAATATGAGAGAAATCTACATCATTCCAATTTTGAATGTCGATGGACTTCGATACGATACTGAAGAATACTGTGGCCCAACTGCTTGGGAAAACTGTGCCAAGAGCGGTTGGAGAAAGAACCTCAGAGAGAATGTCCCAGATCCATTGCCCTTGGAAAACGGCGTCAATGAAGACTGTGATGGTGTTGATCTGAACCGAAATTATGAGTTCGAATGGGGATTCCCTACTCAAGGTACAATTCCACTCGTTCCGGGAACCTGTACTCCACAAGGCGGTATTGATGGCTCCAACAACGATGTTTACACGGGACCAGTTGAACTTGTTGACGATGATGGAGACGGTTCGATTAACGAGGATCCTGTCGATGGTTCTGATAACGATGCAGACGGATTGGTCGATGAAGATCCTGCTGGAGGAAACTCAGAACCTGAGACCAAATTCATTCAAGATTTAACCGAGATGAACGATGACGGCAACGATGGAGGGTCCGATTTCCCAGTCACCTTGTCATGGCATTCTTTCAGTGAATTGATTCTGTACCCATGGGGCCATTGTACGGATTGCACACATCCTGATCAAGAACAACTCAAGTATCACGGAGACGTAATGGCAACGATGTCAAATTATGAGAACTTGCAGAGTTCATCTCTCTACCCAACAACTGGAGACTTCTGCGATTGGCACTATGGAGTCTTTACCTCATACTGCTACACAATGGAGATAGGAAACAACTTCCACGAACTCCCCGAAAACATTGACGACATAGTATTGAGAAACGTTGGAATGGGTATGTATCTTATCGAAATTTCAGACAATCCAAGAGAGCGTGCGAATCTTGCTCTTGGCAACATCTCGCAGCAGAGTTATCTCAAGGCTCCTGACAAAACGATTATTCCGGATGAGGGTGATATCCCGATTGAAATTTGTGTTTCGGACGACTTCCCAATCAGTTACGGCGACTCAAGTTTCGTCGATTGGAGATTGGTAAAGCCGAGCAGATTGCAAAGTGATTACGGTCCACGAGAATGGTCGACTACGCCTTGGGAACGAGTTTCACTCGAGAACACAGGGGACAATTGCCCCATCTCGTCAGGAGAAGGTCTGCTGTTGCAGGCAATGGTTCCAATAAGCGAAACCCAGACTGGTCAATTGCATTACAAGGCACAACTTTCAACTCTCGATGGAATCAATTTCCTCCAATATCCTGTTGATGCAGATTACTATACTCTGGAGCTTACCTACAGAGAAGCATACGGATCAACGTTTGCATCCCTCGTGCTTTTCACGCTCGTAGCTGGAACAATTTGGGGTGGCCTTGGTGTTTGCTTACGCATGATGCTTCAAGATCAAGAAGACGTCGTTAACGATGCAACGCTTGAGGTCATAGAGGCTGAGGTAGCTTAGGAGTGATTCCCATGGGACAAAGCGATCAGTTTTCCGGCCGTCTTGGCCTTATTTTCGCCTCGATTGGAGCGGCGATTGGAACGGGAAATATCTGGAGATTCCCGCGTATGGTGGGGGCGAATGGAGGAGGAACTTTCCTCATCCCTTGGCTGTTTTTCTTGTTCGTGTGGTCAATACCACTGGTCATCGCTGAATTCGCGATGGGTAAACGTTCAAGGACAGGAACTGTAGGTACTTTCCGCATTTTTGCTGGTAAGAAATTTGCATGGATGGGGTTATGGACTGCTTGGATTTCCACTGCCATCGGGTTCTATTATGCCATTGTTGCCGGTTGGTGCCTGAAATACTTCCAACTAGGAATCTCGGGAGGCTTAACCGGTGAAGGTGTCGATACGACTGAAGTTTGGAACACCTTCTTGCAATCTCCTGGTCAAGTTGTTGCGTTTCAATTCCTGGTAATTGCCATTACCTTGCTGGCAATCTGGAAGGGGGCCAAAGCAATTGAAAAGGTCAATGTTATTCTAATGACCTCACTGTTCGTTCTTCTTTTCATGACCCTCGGTCTGTCTCTTTGGATGGATATGTCAGATGGAAGTCTGGATGGAGCTTTGTTCATGTTTACTGTTGATCCTGATATGTTGCTTGAACCAGAAGTGTGGATAAACGGACTGTCTCAGTCTGCATGGTCTTGTTCAGCGGGCATGGGTATGGCGATAACCTATGCTGTCTACATGCGAAAAGACGAGGACACTGTCCTCAATGCTTTCACAATGGGTTTTGCGAACAACAGCATTTCAATTATTGCAGGATTAGCAGTTCTTTCTGCTATCTTTGCTGTAAGCTCCGACCCTCTTGGAACTGTAACTAACGGGTCCTCTGCCATTACATTCCTCGCTCTCCCCGAAGTGTTCGCTCAAGCACCTGGTGGGCAAATAGGGGCATTCGTGATGATGGCAGGATTCTTCCTCGCTCTGTCCTTTGCTGCGATTACATCCATGATCTCAACCGTTGAACTGTGTGTCCGCAACTTTGTAGACCA
>MDSX01105646.1_pt1 | contig 12222 bp, 14 predicted proteins | sample 811141 | NCBI WGS metagenome assembly MDSX01 (sample SAMN05326642, study PRJNA326480) | marine metagenome | isolation source: seawater | place: Atlantic Ocean: South East | collected 2010
CAGGTTTGCGACCAGGAGATTTCTTAGGACGGCATCTCTTGGTTACTTGATCTCTTACTTTACCTGCAGCGCAAGGTTTCATAGATTTACGGCGACTCTTGCTGGGTTTGGTAGAGGACTTACGGACACTCTTACGCATGCTCTTGCTGGGCTTGGCAGAGGATTTACGGGCACTCTTGCGTACGCTCTTAGCGGGTTTGCGACCAGGAGATTTCTTAGGACGGCATCTCTTGGTTACTTGATCTTTTACTTTTCCTTCGGAACAAGGTTTCATAGATTTCCGGCGGCTCTTGCTGGGATTCATAGATTTACGACGACTTTTTTCCATTTATTATACCCCAACATTTTAAGAAATTTTTATATTATTTGTTTTTGTAGTAATATTTTCTGTAGAATTTTCATATTCTAAAATTTTATCGATTAAATTAACATGTGTAAGCAAAATTCTTCTACAGCAATATCTGTGTAGATTTAATTTTGTTAATGCTTCTTCAGAAGAAATACCTTCTGTTAATAATTTTTGGTAAGGTTCCCATTTATTACCAGTTACCTTTCCACATGTAAAACATCTCACAGGAATAATCATGATTCTTTAAAATTTTGAAAAACTTGATCAAGTTTTTCAAATTAATTCTTGTTATAAATTAGTAATTTTATTAATTCTCCCTTTAGGATTAGTCATGATAGATAAAGCCCATAAAAATTTTTTCTTGTCTACTGGAAATTCTAATTCACTAATAAATTCTAAATAAACATTTTCTATCAGATCTACCCCAACGTCGAAATCAAAATCAATATTCCAAAATTTATTTTGATATAATACAACTAACTTTATATGAATGATATTATTTTTTTTATATTTTTTATATTTTTTTTGAATAGATTGTATCATCTGTATTCCTTTAGAAAAGATCATCATAAAAACAATTTTAATATGGAAAAAAATAATTATTTGCATAAGAATTTACTTGCCTTTTAATTTTTAAAATTTCTTCGGACTTTTTAGCACATTCAATGAAGTTTTGTAATTTTTTCCCGGATTCTTTTTGAATATTAATGGCTAATTTGACTATTCTATCTAAGATTTCCCCTACCTTTACAAAATCTTCTTCTACAAAACCTCGAGTGGTTAAAGCACAAGTCCCCAAACGAACGCCTCCGGGAGAAATTGCAGATTGATCTCCTGGTACGGTATTTTTATTAACAGTAATATCACACATATCACATATTTTTTCTATTTTACTACCAGTAATATCTAAATTTCTTAAATCCACAAAATTAAATGATTATCAGTTCCTCCAGTAACTAATTTATAATTTTTTTCCAGCAAAACATCTACAAGAACTTTTGCATTTTTTTTAACTTGAATAATATATTGTTTAAATTCTGACGTCATGACTTCTTTTAATTGAGCAGCGACAGCTGCAATTTGATGTTCATGTGGACCTCCTTGTAATCCTGGAAAAATAGCATTATTAATTTTTTCTTGAAAATTTCGGGTATCTTTTTTATAATATATCATCCCAGATCTAGGGCCTCGTAAAGATTTATGTGTTGTAGTTGTTACAATATCTGCGTACTCAAAAGGATTATGTGCTTCTTTTGTTGCAACTAAACCAGAAATATGTGCCATATCAACTAATAGCAAAGCTCCATTTTTATCAGCAATTTTTTTAAAAGTTTCATAATCCCAGTCTCTAGCATAAGCAGAACCACCACAAATAATTAAATTTGGTTTAAAAATATTAGCCAATTGTTCTAATTGTTGATAATCAATTAAACCAGTTTCTTCATTAACTTTATAAGGTAAAGATTCAAAATATACAGATGTAGCAGATATAGGTTTACGATTATTATTCTTATCTTGACTATAAAATCCATGTGTTAAATGTCCTCCACTTGGTAAATCAAGACCCATAATACGATCATGTGGTTTTAAAAGAGCAGTAAATACAGCAAAATTCGCAGGACTACCAGAATAAGGTTGTACATTTACACCCCATTCTTCTGGAGATAAATGCATTGCTTCTAAAGCCCGACTGATACATAAATCTTCAATTTGATCTATAATTTGATTACCACCGTAGTATCTTTTTCCAGAATAACCTTCTGAATATTTATTTGTTAGGACAGAACCCAAACATTCTAAAACTGCTGAAGATGTAAAATTTTCTGATGCGACCAATTCAAAACCATTTTTTTGACGTTCTTGTTCTTTTTGAATTAAAGAAAATAATTCAGGATCTTGTTTTTGTAGATGAGTCATTTAGATATAAAATAATTTATAATTTTAAATCTATAAAAATTATGTTCTTAAACTATAAGTCCAAGTTTTTGACACAAGACATGTTTAAAAAATACTAATTAAAATCCATACAATTAAAATAGATAATATTATAGTTATTCTTTTTTATCAATTTGTGGAAAAGTAAAAAATATAAAATTATGTCTAAAATAATTATAACGATGCTAATAAAAATATTTATTTTATACATGTTAGGTTCCAAATTTTTTTAATCATATTAATTTGTAGAAGCTCTTCCTATTATTGCACAAGCAATTCTATTACCAGCATTTCCGGTTACTAAACTTTCGGCATTATTTCCTAACCCTAAGTCATCTTTTTTAGCATGTATAACCACACTTCTTCCATAGATATTTTTAATACTAATTAAAGGATCATAATATTTAAAATAAAAAGTACCTTTTTCATCTGCGTAAATATTATTTATCAGATCTCCTGCATGACGTTGCATATTTTTTTGCCAAATTGTTCCATGTGTAGTATTATGCGGATTCCAATGTCCTCCTAAACTTGTACATCCATTTCGTACATCACCATATTCATGAATATGGATCGCATTTTCAGAGTTAGGTACTAAATTATATAAATTAAATATTACATAAGATCCTAAAGTGTTTTTACATTGATGAAAAATAACAGTTCCTTTAACATTTTTTTGATCAAAAGAAGCAATAGCATTTAAACAATTTATCATTTTTATACTTTAGAGTATAAAAATATTAATTATATATTCAATTTTTAATGATTTATTCTTTTGCTTTGATTTTACATTTAATCATCATTGCATTAAGTTCTTGAATTACTAATTTACTTACATAGGGAACATTTACTTTAGATATTTGATCAGTATTACAACCTTTACAAGAATTTGCAGATGTTGCAAAATTTCCACATTTATCACAAACCATAATATTATAAGGATCTGATTGTTCACATAATCTTTCTTTAAGAAATCTAGATGCACCATGTGCAATCATACAATCTCTTTCCATTTCTCCAAAACGTAAACCACCATCTCTACTTCTACCTTCTAAAGGTTGGCGAGTTAAAGTAGCATTTGGTCCTTGAGATCGTGCATGTATTTTTTCACTTACAAGATGTTTTAATCTTTGATAATAAACTGGACCAATAAATACTTCTCCCATATATTCTCCGGTCATACCATTATACAATGGTTCTGTACCAGTTCTTTCAAAATCATGCATACCAAGTCTATCACAAAGACTTTCTGCAATTCCAACGCTTGCACTAGTAAATGGTGTTGCATCTCCAAATTCTCCAGCCAAACAACAAGATTTTCCTAAAACAGATTCCATCATTTGATTAATAGTCATACGAGATGGTAAAGCATGAGGATTCATAATGATATCTGGTATAATTCCAGAAGGAGTCCAGGGCATATTTTCTTGACTATATACCATACCGCATGTTCCTTTTTGCGCGGCTCTACTTGCAAATTTATCTCCAACTTCGGGAATCCGGACAGATCTAATTACAATTTTAACTAATTTATATCCATTAGGTGTTATAGAAGTAAAAATTCTATCTATATATCCTTCTTCTCCTTTTTTAATTACCAAACTATTATCAGAAATATCTTCATTGTTATTTTTTGAACTATGAATTAAAGTTTTACCTACTATTACATCTCCAGCTTCTACATAGACAGCTCCGCCTCCATATGTTTTACCATTTTCTTCGTAAATTGGATGCCTTTTTCTCACAATTCCATTATCATCTAACAAGCTATAATTCACGTCTTTTCTTCTCTTATCTAAAGGTGGTGCTCCAATAGTTTCAAAAATTGCACCTTGTTTTTTCTCTTCTTCTGAATAAGTTCTATAACTGGTTGCCCAGAATAAACCTCTCTGTACTGCACTATGATTTAGAATAACACTGTCTTCTTGATTAAATCCAGTATAACAAGCGATTGCGACAACAGCATTGATACCTGATGGCATTTCACTAAAACCCATTGCATCTGCAGATTTAGTACTCACAATTGGTCTTTGAGGATATCCTAATACATGAGTAATAGTGTCTGCCCTAATTAAATGAGATAAAGCAAACATACTCATTGCTTGTTTACCCATTGCAGCCTGATAACAATTACGTGGAGATTGACTATGATCTGGAAACGGAATGATAGATGCCATCACACCTAACATCATTGCAGGAGCAATTTCACAATAATCACAACGATATTTAGACAATTCATTTTGATTGAATGCTACAACTGAATTATTTATTTCATTATTGTCTACATATTTAATACATCCTTTTGCTACTAAAGTATCCCAATTTGTTCCATCTTTTACTGTTGCTTTTAATTTATTATTTTCTACGACAAAAACTGGTCGGAGCAATCTACCTTCATCAGAATAAATATTAATTTCATCATCAATATCATCATAACTTACAGATAAATCATAAGGGAATATTTTAATATGTCTTAAATTTTTAATTTCTTGTATAAATTCTTGTGGATCTTCTGTGAATCCACAAATTAGTCCATTTAAAAAAATTTTTGTAAATTCATTTGGACCATCATGATCTTCTATAGATATAATATTATCACAATTCTCCAATATTTCTTTAACTAACACTGTTGGAAATCTTTCTGAAATTCGTGTGAGTAATGATAAATTTAATACAATTCCAACAGGAGCTCCTTCTGGTGTATTATGTACTACAGAACCACAACTCAAAGTAAATCTACCACGTGGATCTGCCAGTTGCCATCCTACATAAGGTCCCAGACCAGTTTCTTCCAAAGCAAATGGGCTGAAGCTAAAGGTAGAACTTGTAATATATTTATTTTTAAAAATGACCAACTTATTTTTAATATGTTGTGGTAGTTTTAGATAATTTTCAATAGTAATATCAAGTGTATTATCTTCTTGTAAAAGAGATTCAAACTTCTTAAAATCAAAATCTGTATCCTCGGTAGAACAAAAATATAAGGTCAAAATATGATTATCAGTAACTCTGTGTTTCGTAAAACTAGATTCTTCTGGAATTACATCATACATATTTTTATTACCTGAACATGTCTTACGAACTCTAACTGGTTTTCCCAAATCATCCACTAATATATCCCCTACACGAATATCTCCGGCACGTTTAATACTTTTATCCCACATCAAAATAGGAGTTTCCGGATCAAAACATTCCGAAGGACATAAAAACATAATTTGTGAAGGATGAATTTGACGAATTTTTGTATTTTTTGATTCTTTGCCAATTGGAATTGTCACTCTTCTTAAATTAGATAGAGTTGCACCATAAGATAAACGAGAAAGAATCTGAGAAACTCCTGTACGAATGTATAAATTTTTAGGAACTCCCCAATTACCAGTCCCAAAGCAATGTCTAATACCATTTGTAATTATTGGTAATCTTGGAATAATAGACATCGCATCGGGAATTTGTTTCTTTTTCTCAATATTAGTAGTAATAGTACTTGTATATTTTTTAAATAATTGTCTAAATAATTCATAACATAAAACTCCAGATGATTCAACTCTTTTGTTCATATAATCATCTCTATCATCTTCTTTTCTGGCTCCTACATGAGTTAAAAGTAATTTTTGTACAATATATCCTAAGAAATAAGCTTTTTCTTTTGTAGTAGAAGTAATTCCCATATGAGGAAAAAGTTCATTTTCTACTACCTGTTTTGCGTAAGAAATTTTTTCTTCATCTTTCAAATTATGTACTGCAAAGTTTCCAATAAACATCAATGCTTTATTTTTAGTTGTTTCATCTTTCCAGCCTTCTTGTTCATCTTCCTCTAATTCTTCCCACATTTCTTCAATTTCTTCCGAAGAATATTCTTGATGATTTTCCTCAAATAATTCATAACCATTTCCTTCTTCATTACAAAAAAAGGAATCTCGAAGGATTAAATTGATGTATTTATCAACTTTATTACATGTAGTGCCAATTAAATCGCGGATTTCGTCTTCTAAAATATATCCTAAAGCTTTAAAGACTACTCCAATTGGAATTACATCTTTAATGTGTGGCAAGGAAAAAACTAAGGTACGATCGTCTACACCAATCATTGCTTTAACTAATGCAGAATGCCCAGTTTCTTCAGACATGCTTCTAATTTCAGAAATCATGGCATATTTTTCCCCCGATTTTTGTGAAAAAACTTTGGGGACATTGTAAACTCCACGCAGTTGTGGAATCAGGACTCTTTCCTTACCCTTAATAATAAAGTACCCCCCTTCATCTTTTTCACATTCCCCAGCCTTTATTCTTTCTAGTGGAGTCATGGTTGACAAATAACATTTGCTACTTCGGAGCATGATTGGAATTCTTCCAATGACTACACGTAAATATTCTTCTACTTCTGGTTCTTTGTCTTCATATTCTAAGGTAGTTTTAACAGTAACATAAATTGGTGAATCATAGTATAAATCTCTTTGTCTAGCTTCACAAGGATAAAAAGACTTCAATTCTCGTGTCTCTTCAATGACTGTAGGAGATGGTATATATACATCAGAAAATTCTACAGTATAGCTTTTATACATAGGATTTTTATTATCTTTATCAGGGTAAATTACTATAGGTGGTTCTTCACATATTATTTTAGGTAAATTTCTATTGATAAAATGATCAAAAGATTCTGTTTGATGATGCACAAAACCTTTATCTTTGAAGTTATTCCCCAGTATATTCCAGCAGTGATTTTCAGTCAGCATATTTACAATATTGAGATTAATTATCGGGATTTTTTCAAATTTAATTTTGATAGCGTTAGGATATCAAAATTAGTTTATACTGTGATATGTGACATCTTGAATTATTACATTACACCTTAGACATTTAAACAAATAGTCTGGGTTATTAGTATTATCAACAAAATCATCTAAACATTCTGGACAAGACCAATGATTACATGAATCAAATTTAGCAATAGTATTTCTTTTTTTGTTACAAAAAGGACAAATTTCTGAAAAATTTTTATTTTGTGATTTTATCTTATGTAATGCTATTCCAAAAAGTTTAGATATTTCTAATTTTTCTTGCTCTTGCATTTACTTTTTTTTATTTTTTTGCTTAAAAATTAATTTTATTTTTTAAAAATAACATCTTTGGTCGGAAGGCATATCAATTCCTTTTATATTAGAATATAAGATAGGTTGTCTTCCAGTATCTGTAACAATATTTTGAATATTTTCATCTATTTTTGGTAACATATTTTTACCACTGGAATCTACAATTTTTGCATCTTCCCAATTTTGATAACGAGTACCTAATGGACTATAATATCCTATTTTTGGATTTGGTTGTGCTACGCAAGTTAATACCTGGGGATACTTAGAATCTCTAGATTCTGGATTTGACCAAAAGGAACTACTACTAGCTTCTACTGCAGAACTTCCACTATCTGTCCATAATAAAATTTCTTCTTGTATCCAACCATTTTTAGGATCTCCATGAGGAGAAGTTTGATCTTCTGCCCAACTATTAATAATTTTACCATTTTTAAAACCTGGTAATAATTCAGATAATGCGGTATTTGGAGCACATCCCGTATAGTCTGAAAATTCTTTTGGACACTTAATTGGTCTAACCCATATTTTTTGCGGATTTAACCAAAATTTTGCAGAATTTTGACAAGCATAAGCCATACTTTCATTATTATTAAATAATATATTGCAGTTTGTAGTTACATCTCCTTTACCAAAACAATCTTTATTATTAGGATCCCCTGTATTTTCCCATGAACACTTAGTGTCTTTCACAAAATTAGGACATGCATTATTTCCTGAATTGCTCTTGCCAGCTGCATTACAATTTAATTGTTCGTTATTTTGACCCAGTGTCACTTGTTTTCCACCACAAATAACAGTATCACCCCATTCACGTTTATTTTGTACGGGCCAATTCGCCATTTGTTCTAAACAAGCATAGGTTGTTGATAAACTTGTAGGTTTTTGTGGTATTTGTCCCTGTGGAACTAATTTTTCTTCTAGAGGCATTTCTATTGCACTACAATTAAAATCCATTTCTCCACCAGCTGGGACTATTAAATCTATACGTTTTGGACCTCCTCCAGTATTACTTGGTTTAGATCCGGTCTTTTGTACTATTAAATCCGGTAAATCACTATTGGGTATATGCACTTGATAACATACACAATCAGCATGCCATTCATTATCAAAAGTATCTGTAAAAGCGAATCCAGCTAAGAAAGTGCCTGCTCCACTATCCGGAGTAGCATATTTACAAACTTTGTTGTTGTAGGTTACATTTTTTACAATTTCATTTACTGTAGTTTCCCAACCTAAGCTACCAACATAATACCAAGGACACATACTGCTAAAACCATTATTATCATTGTTTAAAACTCTAGTTTTATTTTGAAGCATATTACTTAAAGAATCTCCCCAAGGATATTTATATGTACTTGGTGGAGTTGGTGGAGTTGGATGTTTTTTAAACAACCAATAAATTAAATAAGATAAACCCATTACGAATAATATTATTGCAAATATCATTAGGAAAAAATAAATATTCATTCTTTATTTTTTCAAATAAAAATGAAAAATGATATCAAAATATTTTAATTTTACTAAAATGCTTGCAGCAGTTTTACCAAATGATATTGTTATATATATATATTATTTGAAATGTAAAATGGAATGGATAGATAATATTAAAAGTGTACATGCAGAACTAGTATTATTTTCTATTAAAAGAGAATTAAGACTAGCCAGAAAATTTTATATGGATACTGTTGGAATAGAATTTTCAGAATGGTATTTTGACTTATATAATGATCCTTATCGTCAACAAGAAATTTTAAATACTTTGAATACTTGTTCTTGTTGTTCTTGTCACCAAAAAAATAGACCTAAAAAAATTTCTGAATATAATTGGGAACCTACTCCTTTATCGATAACAACTGTACAAAAAAATAAATCGTGTAAATGCTTTTGTAGATCTTTAGCAAGATGGTTTTGTTTCATTATGCAATAATTTTATAAAATTGTTTTATAACTTTTTATTTACATTGTAAATAAAAATGATTCCTTCAATTTATACAGATGGTTCTTGCTTAAAAAATCCATCAGGACCTTCTGGATGGGCTTTTTGTTTATTGGAAAATGATGAAGAGTGGTTCGTATGTGGTGGAGAAGAATCTTCTACTAATAATAGAATGGAATTATTAGCTGTAATTGAAGCATTAGATTTTGCTCAAGGAAAAGAATATAATCTTTACACAGATAGTAATTTAACTTTAAAATGCGCAAAAAAAGAATGGAAAAGAAAAGCTAATTTAGATCTATGGGAAAGATTTGATATAGTTATTGCAGATAAAAAAATTAATTGGTTTTGGGTGAAGGCGCATAACGGTAATCATTATAATGAAAAAGTAGATTCTCTCGCAAATCAAGAAGCTAAAAACATAAAAAATAAAATTAAAAATATTGATAACTAATAAAATGTCTGAATATTCTAAATCTTCCGTAGGACCTGCATGCTCTTACCAAACTTTACAACATTACAACTCTCATCACTCTGGTATGATGAATCAAGTTCCTATGCAAATGAGCTCCGTAGATACTCAAGGTGTACAACTTGTCCCTGATTACGCTGCTCCCGGATATGATACTTTAATGCATGGAGGTAACTCTTGCTCTGGGTATGGTAGTATTACCGCCGCTTATGGAGCCAATGCTGACCGTTGCAGTACTAAATACCTCAAGCGTACTTGTCAGTAAATAATTAATTTTAAACTCCAATAAGTTTAAAATTAAGAAGGTATACCTCTAATTCTACGAGTTTCTATATAATCTTGTCCAGTGTATTTATGCTTTTCAACTTGATTCAATTCATTTTGTTTTTTAGATCTTAAAATTTTTTTTAAAGTAGCTTTATTTGGTTTTTTATGATATTTTTCTTTGGGACGCCAAAAAAAATAATAACATAAATAACTACCAGCTACTAAAAAAGCTAACACTATGCAAACTATATCAAAAGTATCCATATTTTTATTATATCAAGATTAATAAAATTTATATCCAAAACTTGTTGTTAAAGTAGAATTACTATGTTTTGATCGAATTGTTTCATAAATGATCCATCCAATCAGTCCTAATATTACTAAAATTATTAATACTATATAAAAAGGAACTGTCTTTTTCTTCTTATTATCTTTTTTCATTTATTATTTTAGAACATATTATATTTTAGTTAATTCATCAAAATTACGTAAAACTTTATGTAACATTATTGTATTATCAAAATATATTTGATCTACCTGTAAGTTAATATTTTCTAAATTACTTTTAACTAACTGTATTGTATTAATTATTTCTTTTTTTGTTCCAATAATTTCATTTAAGGCATTTTCTTCTTTTTTTAACATATGTGCTTTTTCAATATCAACATGTAAACCTTTTATACCTTCTTCTTTTTCATATTTTTTATTTATTTCATCTATCGTAAATAACTTTTCTCTCTCAGCATGAATAGTTTTTTCCAAAAGTAGATTTAAATTATTTATATTATTTTCATATTCAGAAGTTTTTTCGAGAATTAAAACATTATTAATATCCATATTTAATTGTAATTTTAATAATTTTTGTAAATTATTCTTATTAGTAGTTTGATTTTTTCGCAAAATTTTGTAAAGTCCTTCTCTTATACAAATTATATCTGTTTCTAAATTTTTGTCTAAATTTTTGTAAAAATGTTCTAAATCAATAGTTACAATTATTTTCCTTTTATGTTCTAAAAAATTTGTAATTTTGTAACAATCAAGACTGTTATCTATATGCAAGCTACACAAATAATCTTTATAAAAAATTGTAATTTTATAATCTATATTTTGAACACAAAATTTTAATCTTTTTAGCTGGCGCATGATATTAATTAAAATATTAATTTCTTTTGAATTAGTAGAATTTAACTCTACAGGTGCATTGTAATTAGATTCAATTTTTTCTTGTATATTCGGAGTGTATTTAGTAAGTTCATTATCTAAAGTAATTTCTTTATAATTATCTTCTACTACATCTTCGTTCTCATCTAAACTATTGTAAGATTCATTTTCATCTTCATTACCCAGATTTACATATTGGATTTTATATCCTTCGTATTCATTATTATATTGTATATCATATTTACTCGGAATATAAATTAAAAGTAATTCAGCTGTTAAACTATTTTCTACTTCTATGTAAACACATAAGTGGTTTATATAATATATTTTTTTTATTTTCATATTCTTTTTGATCAACACTTTACGGAGTTTTTCTAATGATAATGCCATTTTTAGTTAATAAATTTCTTGGTTTAAAACAATATTAAGAAAATTGTAAAATGGCACAAATATCATATTCTTCTACACAACAAAATCCTAGTTTGGTCACTAAAAATACTGTATCTGATCATTTACAATATTTACCTACAAATAAACTTAGTCCGTCTCCTACAGATTTACATTTAACTGACCAAATTTTTGGCCCAGAAACTACTTTAACAACTAAATTTATATCAGAAGGTAAAGAATCAATCATTATTGGATTATTATTTATTATTTTTTCGTTACCACAAATTGATGAATTGATTAAAAAAATCTTACCTATTGCTAGGAATTCAGTCTATTTTTTAATCTTCCTGAAAGCTTTGTTATTTATGATTATTTTTTGGTTGATTAAAAACTTTTATTTATCCAAAAAATGATATTAACTTAAAAATTATTCTTCGATATTATAAATAATGTCTACAAATGATAGTGTATCTAAATCAAGAAGATTAAAAAAATACCAAAAAGTATATACAGAATATTTGCAACAACAAAAAGTTCCTAAAGAAAAAGTTCCTAAAGAAAAAGTTCCTAAAGAAAAAGTTCCTAAAGAAAAAGTTCCTAAAGAAAAAGTTCCTAAAGAAAA
>MDSX01040366.1_pt1 | contig 12220 bp, 10 predicted proteins | sample 811141 | NCBI WGS metagenome assembly MDSX01 (sample SAMN05326642, study PRJNA326480) | marine metagenome | isolation source: seawater | place: Atlantic Ocean: South East | collected 2010
AGAATACGAAAGTATCAGTTTTAATCCGTATCTATTCTTCAGAAATATCGTCGTATTTACGGTTACTACCAGAGCATTGTCCCTAACGTAGCCTCCAGAATTACGTATGACTTTAACAGGCAAACGGTTAGGCGACGCTTCGGCTTCCATGTATGAGAGCACGCAGTATGGTCTAAATAAATCCTCAATTTCTATGGGAGATTTAACTCGAACTTTTGGCGGACTAATTATAATGGCGCATAGAGTAAACAAGCAGACTCTTAAAAAAACCTTCATACTTGTATATACTATCTAGCTAGATATGATATTTAATATGATATAATATCATAAGATTATCATATAAATATTCCTAATAACGTTAAGCAAGGCACGAAGGTAATAAATAATGTAGCTCTCTCTATCTGATGATATGTATTATTTCATAATTGATGCTCTCATTATTTTATTATTCCTTGACGGTTGGATCCGTAAAATTCGTGTGCGCCGTTCATTTCGCGTCGATCCCCGCGGTGACGAGCGTTGACTTTCTTGCTTTCAAGCCCCGGGTAGAAGGCGACCAGAAACCCACATTCCCTTGGTTTTGGAATGTTTTGGATTTGAATCGGTCGCCTTGACTAAATGCGCGAAATTGAGATATATGATTTACGGTCAACAGTCTGGCCAAAACTAATCGTTTGGGACTTCGACTTGACACTACTATCAATTCACTCATGGGGAGCAGGAATTCGAGCAGAGGATGTTGCAAGTCGGACACTGTCGGATGACGTTGCGGATATTGATTTCTTCAGACATTTCGTTGACCGTGCACAAGAGCAGGGTATCGCAGTTGCAATCGCATCTTTCGGTCAATATGAGGTGATTCAAGCGTATATGGATAGGATAATTGGTAGGGGTGTTTTCAATCGTGAGAATATTTCCACCCCGTCGCACTTTGGAACTAACGACGGTTGCATAATGAGAGGAGGCAAAGTGCCGATGCTTAGGGTGCGCAAAACCCTTATCCCCATATCCCCAAGAGGCTACTTTTTACGGCTGTTGATTGCTGATTGCTCATTAGCCAGTTAATATTCAAAACTCACCTGGAAGTATTTTTTCCAAAGAAGAAGTACCCGTCTTGTTGACCTCACATCACCTCATCCCCAGGCGTTGGCTTGCAGAATGCTCGAAGCATGTCCTACGGACCTGAAAGTCCTCGCATCTGACATCATATTTTTCGACGATAGTTGGTAGGTTTTTACGGCCCAGAGGAATCCAACACAGACTGTCGCTCAACTTTGACATTCCTTCCAGGGATAATGTGTGTGGTGCCATTGAACATGGTTTCATCCACTCTGTTCATGTGGATCGAAGGGGCTTCTGTGAGCACCTTTGGAACGAGGTGAAATCCCCTTTGAATATGGATAGCTTCTTCGACGTATGCAAGTTTGATGATCCACTGAAGTTTTGATGAACATCTGACAGAGTGAGAGTGTGAAGGCGACATTTTCTGCATGTTTAAATCGCGGCATACACACTTCTTTTCAGAGAATAAAAACTCTTTGGAATGACGCTTTACCTACGTCCTCACAGATAAAACTCAAAACACGCTCGTGGAGATGCGTTGATGCTAGGGAACTCACTTTAAAATACTTGAAGTTCTACCGAAACTGTTTTGAATCTGTATTCTTGAGCGCCACGAGCTCTTTTGACTCTTTTAAGGTCACAATCCTGTTCAGCACAGGTTTTTGCACATTCGAGTCCTTATCTATCGTAAAATAACCCAGCCGCTGGAGTTGAAATCGAGATGTCAGTGCAGCCCCCGCAACATCAAGTATCAGTGGCTCCAACAGAGCTTTTTGGTGAACAACAAGTGAGCGAGGGTTCAGCTGCGAAAGCCAATCAACGCCTCCGTCTTCCAGCTGGTCTACTATCTCATCGTTCTCGATTCCAGGCATGAGTCTTTTCCCTGGTACCTCAACTGAAAACAGTTTATCATAAACACGGACCTCGCCGGGAATGAAGTCTGAACCGGCCCAGTGTAAAGTTCCTTTTGGAGGTTTCGAGCCAAGAGAATCCAAATCATATGTTGCCTCCAGGGAAACGATAGCACCCGCTGCGTCCTTTTTGAGCCCTATGCAAGTTATATTGTACCCAAAAAGTAACCGCACAGTCTTCCCAGGCGCCAGGCCATAAAATGTTGGGTCGTCAACTGCCCGAAAGTCTTCGTGCTCGATGAAAACAGTTGATGTGAAATTCAAAACCCGGGTTCCTCGACCTAAAAATTTTGGGTGTGAAGGGCATTCCACTGGTAAGGACCCTCCTGGATGATTCGTTATTGTGATCGGTAGAGGGTTTAGCACTGCAAATCTCCGATCGGCATCATCATCTAACTCTTCGCGTATACATCGCTCCAGTTTTTCAAGGTGTTGTGTGTTGTCGTTTCGGGTTACACCAAGCTCAAGACAAAAACGGTTGATAGCTGTTGGGGTGTATCCGCGCCTACGAAGACCTTCCAAGGTGAGTAAGCGCGGGTCATCCCATCCAGAAACATACCCTTGTGTCACTAGTATATTGAGCTTCCGTTTAGATAAAACGTTAAAGGTGATATTGCAGCGTGAAAACTCCCAAGTGACTGGCTTGTACATGTCCAACGTATGGAGAAGCCAGTAGTAGGGTCCATTTGGAGCCTGACGTGTCTCGAATTCCAAAGTGCATAGCGAGTGCGTGACGTTTTCGATGCTGTCGACTAGACAGTGCGTATAATCATAGGTAGGATAGATGCAGTAAGCATCCATTGAGTGAGGATGCTCCTGAAACTTAATTCGGTATGCGGTTAAATCCCACATGGATGTTATGTCTGATCGAAGATCACCTTTCAGCCTCAGAGAGCAACTGCCCTCTTCCCAAACTCCCTTGCTCATCTCTTCAAAAAGGCGCAGGTTTTCTTCAACGCTGCGATGCCGATACGGGGACTCTGCCCCGCTAGGAAGTGGCGCGTCCTGTCGGAATATATTATTTCGAGCGCAGTGGAGCTGAAACCCTTTAAGTAGCTGCCGTGAGGCAGCAACTTCGGCTTTTGCCTGATGGCATACATATGCCTTTCCAATTTTAATCAGCTTGACTGCAAGCTCATGAAGCTGGCAGAAATAATCTGAGCTGTAAGTCACCTTGAATGGCCTGTGCCCCAGCCAGGAGACTGAGCTTATAATCGAGTCGATATATTCTTGTTTCTCAGCTGTAGGATTCGTATCGTCAAACCTTAAATAGGTGTTCCCCCCAAACTTTGAAGCGACTCCAAAGTCGAAATGCATGGCCTTGGCATGGCCAATGTGAAGGTATCCGTTTGGTTCAGGAGGAAATCGTGTCTGCCATTTCCCACCTGTTATGCTTAGATGTTCGGCCATTCGAGCAGATGTGTTAATTGCGTAGTTTTGAGCAAAGGGAGGGAGGTTGGCTTTGTGTTTTGCAAACAAATGTCCTTCAGACCCGGGTGGCGGGAGGATTATCTCTCTGTCTGCATCATCCTGTAGAGTGGCACTACACTGAACCACGGCAGACAGGTTTTCACCTCCAGAATTAGTCTTGCGAACTGACTTCGCTGCCTTGGTGGCCCTGACTGCAGATGCCTCACAGATGTTTCGAGCTGTCTCAAAGAGTTCTTTTGCCTTCGAATAGTCCTTTTGAACCAGCGCGGCTTGCGCTTCTTTGCCGATCGCAAGACCCGCAGGATCTGGTTTTTTTTTCGCCGTCTTCTCAAAGTTTGCCTTCGCCTTCTTTCCGGCGCTCATGCTTACCTCCAACATTCTTGGTGACTAATAAACTGCGCGAAACTGTCTGAAACCCAAACCCTTACTAAGCCAGATTTCAAGGGGGAAAAACATAGAAAAACAAATGAAGTACCTTCGAAACTTACCTTACTTCAGGTAATAGAGAAGGGCGCTTAATATGACAATATATGTGACAACATGGGATTATTGATCATGTTCAGTTTCGAAATATTTTGCTTGAAAGGCAGTTTGATCGCAAAAAAGATCCTGAAAATTTTCGGGAGATTTTGCTTTCAACCGATCGCTTTGAAAAACGCGGCTTAAAACGAAGGTTGATCGAGAATGCCTATTCTTTATTTACGCTGACCCATGAACCATGACGGTAATCTGAACAGGGATACATAAATGCAGAATTCTCTTACGTAATTAAAGCTGCCGCGATGATCCTGTTCATCATGGTCCTATCAAGCATCTGAATCTCACTTTCAAGTCCACAATCAAGACCATCATGTCCTCCTCGATCAAATCCTGATCGTTTCCAGCGCCGCGAGCCGAACAGAGCGGTTTGATAGGAGATCTATCCTATCATATCAAATCTAAGTTACATTCAACCAAGAGACCACAAGTTACATCTACTTAATATTACGATGGTAATTATTAATAATAATATGAAGGTACCTTCGAAGGTAATAATTAAATGATATTGTCAATATTTACCGAACGAAGGTGGTAATCAATACCCTAAATAAAGTAGCTACTAGCTAGCTAGCTAGCTAGAGCGTAAGTCTGTGTCGCATTCTTGATTGGTTGCTTATTAAGATCTTTATAATAAGATTTCGAAAATAGAAAATTGTTCTCGCACTCATATGCTTTTTGAGTAAGTGTTACTTAGACTACGAAAGCTCACGAAATTACGAACAGCGGGTTGGTCTGGTGGATGGGCGTCCTCAACAGAAATCGTTCCGGGGCTTCGGGCGACTTATTTTTTTCATCAGCCGAAGCTTCGCAGCTCAACACTCTTTTGAGGGGTTCCGGTCCCTGCGTCAATGTCAGCGGAGAGGCAGTTTCGGGACAGAATTCTCAAGGCCAGGACGGAGGTGTAGCTGCCAGCGAGGTATATGATCTGCACCAAAACGTCGCATTGGTCCCAGACAACAACCAGGTTCCCTCGTATTTTAGAACATTTTCGGCCACGCACGATGCGCGCCTTGCCTTCACTCTCCGATCTCGGAACCGAATTAATGCCCGTATTTTTTTTCCCTTGCTTTTCCCTTGCGTCGACGTTTCGAGTTTGCCACGCGCTCGAAACTGCGTTCTATCTTTTTCGTTAAAACTTACGTAAATTTTCAAACTTGCAGGGGCGCCCAAGAAGATCAATCGCGCGCGCACGAACAAAAGAATCGGTGGTACCGGGGAAGTTTGGCTCTAAGGAGTTGAAGAAGTCAAAGGAAAGGGGAATAAGTGAGCCCGCACACTTGCAGATTAAGCAGGAAACAGACAAAACCGAAGATATCAAATCCCATGGAAGAAGACCGAGACGCGTGGCTTCTGGTGGCATGGCGCCTTCTCTTGGTGAATCTCTCAAAGAAGAGCTCGGCATCAATCCCCCACACCTTCCCACTGTGTCTGGTGGAGTGACACATATGTCTGATGACTACCTTCAAGGACTTAGTATCGACAGTGGTGGCACGCCAAATTTCTTTCATGACAAGAGTCTTAATGATGACGCCCACACCATTTCTCTTGGAGCGCCTGCAAATAAAGGATGGGGTGGAAACCTTGGCGGCATGTTGGTTGCCACGCGAAGCACAGGCAGCGGGAGGAGTGGTGGCAGCAGCGGTGGGAAATCCCCAGGCTACTTTAACAACAATGAGCTCTCAGAGCTTTTTTCCATAGTGCGGGGAAAATCATCCTTCGGTGAACCAGACGGCACGAAAAGACGGCAGAGCGCTGACGCAGTCAAACCGAGGACCATTTTGAAGGCCACAGCGACAACTGGTGCTGGTCTATCTCAATTTGAACAACTCGCTAGCTTGCCAGAGCATTTGCGTGCACTTCCTCCGATTCGAACCAAGTCTATGCCCGAGCCAGGTGGAGGTGTACACATACAAGAGAGCTCGGGTCGTTTGTTTGCTGGCCTCACCCCACATGGCTACATAGGTAGTGGGCTCACTCCAACTGCAGTGACTCCTGGAAGCATTACAGGATTTCCTGGTGTTGATCATTTTGGGATGAGTTTGACAGAGGGGCACCAGGGTGGCTTAACTCCAGGCATGCCCGGCTGGGCGAGTGCTGCGCAGCAAGCGGTGCAAACGGCTCAGGACGAGCTCGTGAATGCCGATGGGGGAAATATTACTAAGCAGACGTTTGCTGGGGAAAATAGGGCATCCAATCTTGTAAAAGTGGCCGCCAGCAGAAACCATGGGAGCAAGGCAGGGGCTAAGAAAGGTAAAGATAGGCCGAAGAACGAGCAGCGTGACGATGATGTAGACAACATCCCATTGAGTGGTTTGGTCAAAATTTCAGGGGTCGGTGGTGCTGCGGTTGCCGCAGCAGCAGCAGCTGCCAAACTTGGGATTTCCCTTCCGGGAACTGCTGACAAAATTTCAATCGAAGAAGATATCTATGATGTTGACGATGACGACGGAGACAAGCTTGGGTCCACCAAGTCACGCTCACGTAGCTGGCTACCCTCTGAAGATGAGCTTGTGCGTGCTCTAGTCGCACAGCACGGCCCACGGAAATGGACTTTGATTGCTTCACGACTGAAAACTAAAACACAAAAGCAAGTTTACGCTCGTTGGCGCGATTATCTTCAACCTGGTCTGACCACGAAACCGTGGTCTAAGGAAGAGCAAGCTAAGTTAGTAGAACTCCAAGCTCATGTCGGGAACCAATGGGCTGTCCTCGCACGTCTCATGCCCGGTCGCTCTCCAAATGCCATAAAGAACAGGTTTCATGCAACCAAGCGAAAAATGGAGCGTCACAACAAGCGGGAGGGATCAAATATAGCATCCACAGAGGTCAAGCATGCAGGCAAAAAACAGAAAACCGTCGCCAAGGTAACGAAATCCCCCGCGCATAAGGGGAGGCAACTTAATGATCAAGAGGAAGAGTACAGCAAGGAGGAACAGATGGCGGTGGAGGGACTTTTACTTGCCGATACCCCAACTTCTCTTTTAGCTCTGACAGAGAAAGAATCGATATCTAAGCAGTTTGATGTTGCAAACGCTTCGATAGAGGATAGAATGCGGGAAGAAGCTGACAAGGCTAAATTAGCAGAGTCGGTAGTGAAGAAGCCCACGAAGCGGTGAAATGGTAGGCGTAATTTATTATTGATGTTACTGTGACAACATGTTGGTCCCACTGCAATTCGTTGGGCATGTGCCTATGCACGAAAATCAAATCTTCATTGATTCAATCGAAACGGCATCTAGAAAATAACTTAGGGAACAAACTCTCACCTTCTATTTCACGCAAAGGTCTTGACCGCCTTCGAACATCTTTTTCTGTTTTTTCCTAGACTGTCCCTGTCCTGGCACTCATGCGCATTTCAAGGTCGTTCTACAAGAAATACAGTCGCTAACCACGTACAACTTCGCACAAAAGTATGGCAGAAGCGTGAGAGCGGAGGTAAGAACTACCTTTGAATTTCGTGCATCTGCCAGGCGGATCGAAACCAGGAGAAGCACGTTGCGAATAGGATACAGAGCACTGCGGCAAATATGATTGATGGAAGGCAAGCACGACGAGCACTCATTTTCCCTTTAACATGAATATCTTTTGTGAAGACATCTTTTATGTGAAAATGGAGCTCCTCCCCAAATTTTTCTCTGCAGAAGTTTGTCTTGACGTGCTGTCGTCCTATGTTTCCCATCCGGTCAGCAGCGGCTGGATCAGAAAATATGCGCTGCATAGCAGAGGAGAAATCCTTGACATGTGATTTTGGGGTGAGAAAAGTTGCGAGAGTCAAAGCTGTAAAGCTGAATCACAAACCTCAGGAAGTGGGGCACAAACAAATCCAGTTATTCCATCAATAATCGTTTCTACAGGTCCACCACTATTGCATGCTACTACCGGCTTTCCTGCTGCCATGGCTTCCAAAGGTACAATGCCAAAGTGTTCATTTACCGGGGTGTACAAGACGCAAGAGCAGCGGGAGATCAACATTGCCTTTTCTTCTGAGCTAATTGATTGGAGCATGACTACCTCGTGAAACACCCTTAGATCACGAGCTTCCCTACATTATACTAAACATCAGTATGACACCACTGCACACCATATTGGCGTTGATGACCTTTGGAGGTCTTTAAAATACTCGACATTTTCTTTCAAGCGCTTGTCAAATCCACCTGCCAAGATGAGCTTGACGCCGTCGAAAGAATATTTGCGAAAACTTCGTTTGAAGTGCGCAAACGCTTTCAGCGCCAGCCCAAGATTCTTCTTTCTCTCGAACCGATTGATCGAAAGGAAAAAAGTTCCACTGCTTGCGCTGGGACTGTCATATACATTTGAATGCCATGGAAATTAGAGACGCACTTGAAATTCATGATTTCTTCAACTCGTTTTGCATTTACCGTGTATTCCATAGTTTGCGGGACTTGATCCTGCCCACACGCTGGTAAAATCAGTGGATGCGTAAGGTACATAGGCGCGCACTTGATGACTCTGAACGGCAGGATATAAGATGCTTGGGTCTGTCCCACTGATGTAAAGACCTTTGAAAGTTCTTGCAAAAACGGCTGATGTATACTTGCTGTTCACAAGAATCTTGCTCGCCTTGCAGTAAGAAATTGTAAGACTTGCTGAAACGTACGATCGCCTAGAGATCAGTCACCAAGCCGGTTGATAGTTTCTCAATATAATTCAGTGGAAGGCGGTAAAGTCTCCGGAACCACGAACTATGCCCCGCAAGCAACAGGTCTGGATAGTGGCAGTAAAACAGAACGTTGATAGTTGTCAACAGCCGGAAAAGCAAAATAGGCGCAGCCACCTGTCAAAGCTTGCGAATTCATTGCAAAAGGTAACTCACGTAAGCATTACTTACTTGGTCGATGAATACGACGGAAACCTTTTTCTCAACCAGGATGAGATATGCCTGAATGTGGAAGCACTCAGGACGACTAATTTGACAACTATACAGCGTCGGACAAGGGCCCAAGAGCACCATTGAAATGCGGTCCGACTTCTAGGGATAAACGCTTACCGCACACCAAAACGTGCGCAAATACGCCAGTGGAGCGTGGAATAATCCAAATATTTGTCGTGGCATCCAACCTCCGTGAACTCGTATCCAAGCAGCTCGGGTTCCTCCTGGGGAAAAGTTCTGAAATTTTCACACCTCTCAACCAAAGTATCGAGCTTACTAGCGCTTAGTGTCTCTTCAAAGCACCTATGGGCATCGTGATATGTTGTGTACATGACAACCTGAATTGGCGTCGTTTGCCAAGCACAGTTCAGGTGAGTAAACTTTGCAAACGTGAAATAACTCGTGCCTCGTAGCCGAACCGCGAAAGCTCCATCGCGGCATCAATGACTAGTCTCTCGGCACCACCGATGCCGAGATCCGGGTGCAAAAACACGATTTTCTGCTTCGTCATGTGCGAGACGTTGACTGCCAGCAGGATGTGACCGCTTTGATGAAGTGAGTTCGACCGCAACATACTGTGACAAGTCAACATTATTTTTTTTGGGGGATCCGGCATGAGGGAGTGCCCGACGAACCGCTTCGCGGCTGTTTAAACTCTAAACCCTGAAAACCCACCCCCACCCCCTAAAGAGACAGCGCGAACCCTAAAGATGCAGCGCACCGCTCGTTACTCGCGCGTCGGCGGCTACTGAGCGCGCATCTTGCTCACGTAAAAAGCGCTCCTGTCAGCGCGTGTCGCGTTTCAGGATATGTATGTGAAGAATTAACTCAAGGATTACTCGTCCCTCCCTTGGGGCAAAAAAAAGGAAAAAACATATAAAAATGACAATTCCGTGTCCATTATTATGCAATGAGTAATAATGCGTTCGTTTTTACATGTTTTTACAAGTTTCGAAACTTCCTCGAAACGTAAGTGTTTGACGTATACGCGAAAGTAAATTACACTCGATCGCTTATGAAAAGAATAGTGCTCGTTGCGGGGTCGTATCACTTGTTCAATGATCTAGATGGTGCGATAGTTTATGCCCCTCGTTCATGTGCGCGTCCACTACCTCGAACCACGTTCGTTCGAACCCGTTTGATACTTTCGAATGATTATTCAAACCCATAAATTGATTTATGCCTCGTTTTTCAGGACGGAAAAATAGAAAGCTTGTCACGCACAACGATCGCCTCTATCTCGAAACAGCTCAAGGACCTTCATGATTCACCTCCCGAAGGAATCCATGTCAGTTACATTTTATAGTTAGCCGCTCAATGATCGAATCCTTGAAGCCCAGCTTGCCTTTTTTGTTTGGTGCAGTTCTAAAGCAGTGATGCCCGTTGCAGGTTTTGATGAACGAAGAGAATATCACCGAGGTAACTGCTGAGGTGGAAGGTCCCGGTACGAATGTTGCGTTGTATGTTTTTTGCGTTTCGCTCACCTGTGTGAATGATAGCGGGCACGCCGTTCCATGGCGGAATATTCAAAGTGAAGCTAATTCTCCCCTTTGACTACCCTGAAGCTCCACCAAAAGGTTCCTGGGTCCTTCGAAGATTTTTGTGGCTGGTGCTGACTCTGCTTCTTCAATACAGGCTTCTTCGTCACAAAAATCTTTCATCCAAACATCCGCCAGCCGAGTGGAGAGATTTGCGTGAACACATTGAAAAAAGATTGGCAGCCGAGTCATAGTCTGCGTCATGTGCTGATGGTGGTTCGCTGCCTTCTCATTGAGCCATTTCCAGAATCTGCTCTTAATGAAGAGGCCGCAAGACTATTGTTAGAAGACTATGAAGAATACTTTAGGCGTGCGAAAATGTTGACCAGCATACACGCAGAAATGCTGGATCCCTTGAAGATTGGCGAGCAACCTCCAGAGTCTGCTGAATCAGTTCTAATGAAAGGGGACCTGAAGCACAAGAAAAAGAGTTTACGCAGACTTTGATATTTTTTCATGCTCGATCAGGGAGAGCACGCACAATTTCTATGTAAAGCAAACAAAATCGAAACAAGACAACGAATCGTTCTCAGCGACATCCATATCATCTTTCAGATTGCTGTCTAGTTTGTGGAATTTTCGAGCTCGTCTCCCCATGATATGTACGAAGCCTTTGTCTTAAGATACTGCTGCGGATCTCCTTCAATTTTGAGACCAGCATCATCTCCTCCGATGATCTCATCGATTATTCCGTAATTCTTTGCTTCTAATGGGGACATGTATCTATCTCTATCAGTGTCCTCGTCGATCTGCTTTACGTCTTGACCAGTATGGAATGCCATCAAGCGGTTGAGATTCGCCTTATGATACATAATTTCCTTCGCCTGTATCTCAATATCGACAGCTTGGCCTGAAGCCCCACCCAGGGGCTGGTGAATCATTATCCTAGCATTTGGCATGGAAAGACGTTTCCCCCGTGCGCCGGATGTAAGCAGAAAGGCACCCATGGAAGCTGCGAGTCCCATACAGACCGTGCTGACATCAGCCCGACACATCTGCATCGCGTCATAAATTCCCATACCTGCGGTGACTGATCCTCCAGGGGAGTTGATGAATAGTTTGATGTCCTGCAACAAGAATAAGAGTTTGTTCAGTAAAACAAGTCCTTAAAAAGTCACATGCGATATAGAAAGCATGCGCCCGACCTGTTTGGGATCTTGAGCATCGAGCAGGAGCAACTGACTGATAACTGCGTCAGCGGTGAAATCGTCAACTTGGCTCCCAAGGAAAACGATTCGCTGGCGAAGGAGCAGGCCGAAGGGGTCAGCTGCTTCTTGACGGGGCACAACAGGTCCGCCCGCACGGGTTGACGACATCGCGGCTAGCAGACGTATCTCTGAGGTTCGACCATGCAATCGCGTAGATTTAAAACGTCTGGACAACGACTTTGTCGACCCACGTGAGGAAAGGCGACAAGAATTTGTCCTCGGGATCAAACCCTGGGAAAGTAAGCTCATAGTTGCGAATCCTTGCTTTGCTTGCTATGCGTGCTTGCGGCGATATCGACAAGATAATGATCTGATTGATCTACGGGATGAGCAGAAGTTGGTTCCACCCGAATGCACTTCAAGCGAACGTCGCTAGGGGCTCGTCGAGGACTTTGTAGAAGGATGCATAAGAGCCGCCACCCAATACGGAAGATATCCGTTGAGTAAATTTTACCTTCGTTCGTGGTTAATATTTCACGGTTTCCAATAATAATAATAAATATATCCGTGGTACAAGTAGGTGCCTCCGGTCCCTTTTGAATGAAAAATGATAGAATTGGAGTTCGCGGGAGGCTTGTTTGGGACGAGTCTTAGACGGGCTCGAGTATATAATTCAAGAAGGAGCGTCTGTTTCGCCCT
>MDSX01040287.1_pt1 | contig 12215 bp, 13 predicted proteins | sample 811141 | NCBI WGS metagenome assembly MDSX01 (sample SAMN05326642, study PRJNA326480) | marine metagenome | isolation source: seawater | place: Atlantic Ocean: South East | collected 2010
CATAGCGCTTGGTGAAGCCGCGTATTCCCCTTTTGCCGTGCTGTGGGATAGTTGGATATCGACCCTGCTTATGGCTGGGGGCGTTTTTTGTGTCTACTATCACCTGCTTAATGGTGTCAGACACCTGGCCTGGGATTGGGGATTTGGGTTTTCTCTAAGCCGTGTTTACGCAACCGGCTGGGCTGTGGTTGGGGGTTCAATCACGCTGACAGTGCTCACATTCGTGTTCGCCAACTAGCGCACGCCTGATTGCCTTGATGGAGAACACGAGAGAAGGATTGCCCGAGACGGCTCACCCCGGCTTAGCGCACTGGCGGTGGCAACGCCTAAGCGCGATACTGGTGCTGCCGTTGATCCTTTGGACGCTCTGGATGATGCGATCTCTTGATCCAGGGTCTTACCTATCGGTGAGGGAATGGGTCCAGCAGGCAGGTCCAATAACGGCGTTGATTATTCTGCTTCCGGTGTCTTATCTCCACGGTGCACTCGGTCTTCAAGTCATTATTGAGGATTATCTGAGCTCCTCGGTTCACCGTGGGCTCATTTGGGGCGTGCGAATCGCTGCGATGGCTCTCACACTCGCCAGTCTCTGGGCAGTTATCTCAATCGCTTCGGCCTGATTCTCCAATGACTTCAACTTACGAAATTATCCATCACGAACATGATGTGGTCGTGGTCGGCGCCGGAGGCGCAGGCCTGCGTGCTTGCCTGAGCCTTGCAGAAGCGGGTCAGCGAACCGCCTGCGTGACCAAGGTCTTCCCTACACGTTCCCATACCGTAGCCGCGCAAGGCGGCATGAGTGCGGCACTGGCCAACATGGGAGAGGACGACTGGCGATGGCATATGTATGACACCGTGAAGGGGTCGGATTGGCTTGGCGACCAGGAAGCGATCAGTTTCATGTGCAAGGAAGCTCCGTCGGCGGTAATCGAACTCGAACACTACGGCGTGCCTTTCTCGCGAACAGCGGAGGGGAAAATCTACCAAAGAGCGTTTGGGGGGATGACGACCCACTTCGGACAGGGTCAGGCCCAAAGAACGTGTGCGGCGGCCGATCGGACGGGGCACGCTATCCTGCACACACTCTATCAACAATCATTGCGTCACCGAGTAGAGTTTTTTATCGAATATTTCTGTCTCGACCTCATCATGGAGTCTGGTGAGTGCAGAGGGGTCGTTACCTGGTGTCTGGAAACCGGAGCCATCCATGTCTTCTGGGCAAAGCGGGTGATTCTCGCAACCGGGGGTTACGGCAGAGCCTACTTTTCTGCCACCTCTGCCCATACGTGCACCGGGGACGGAAATGCCATGGTGCTGCGGGCGGGCCTGCCGCTGCAGGACATGGAGTTTGTTCAGTTTCACCCGACCGGCATTTACGGATCAGGTTGCCTGATTACAGAAGGGGCGCGAGGTGAAGGTGGGTTTCTCACAAATGTTGATGGGGAGCGTTTTATGGAGCGGTACGCTCCGAACGCTAAGGATCTCGCTTCACGGGACGTTGTTAGTCGCTCAATGACCATGGAGATCCGCGCTGGACGGGGTGTAGGAGACGAAGGAGACCACATTCACCTGCACCTTGAACATCTCGGTCCAGAGATACTCGCTGAACGTCTCCCGGGGATTTCAGAGACGGCTCAGATCTTCGCAGGCATCGACGTCAGCAAGGAGCCGATCCCCGTCATTCCCACTGTGCACTACAACATGGGCGGTATTCCAACCAATATTCACGGGGAGTGCCTTGGGATCTCGAGAGACGGCGTCGCTCCACAGGTTCCAGGCCTAATGGCGATTGGGGAGGCCGCCTGCGTCTCTGTGCATGGAGCAAACCGTCTGGGCTCCAACAGTCTTTTGGACTTAATCGTTTTCGGCCGCGCGGCCGGACAACGTGCTGCCAAGACTGTGTCGACCGTAAACACTCCCTTGCAGGGCGACCGGTCTGCCGTAGACAATATTCTCGCGCGGTTTGATGGAATTCGTTTTTCCAAAGGTCCAGCAAGCACCGCAGCCATCCGCCTGCGCATGCAGCGAGTGATGCAGGCGAACTGTGCTGTTTTCCGAAACGAACAGGTCTTGAACGAGGGCGTCATTCAGATCGACGAGACTGCGGGGATGTTTGCAGATGTTGGGGTAACTGATCGATCCCTCATCTGGAACACGGACTTGGTCGAGACACTCGAACTCGAAAATCTGCTCGCACAAGCTCAAGTGACGGTCCACGGCGCCCGCGCTAGAACCGAAAGCCGCGGCGCGCACGCCCGGGATGATTATCCTGATCGTGACGATAGTGACTGGATGGTTCATACGCTGGCCTGTACCAAAGAAAATTCGATCGAACTCTCCTACCGTGCTGTCACATTGGAGACTGGCATGCCGGAGGTAGAGAGCATTCCACCTAAGGCGAGGGTGTATTAACCATTATGGCCCAGTTTCGACTCCCCAAAAACGCACGAATTACAAAAGGCCGCCGCCATAATGACGGGTCCGGTATGCAGAGGCCGTTTCCGCTTCAAATCTATCGGTGGAATCCGGATGATGAAGTTCAACCGCGCGTTGACGAATACTCTATTGATCGAGCGACCTGCGGTCCGATGCTGTTGGACGCATTGATCAAGATCAAAAACGAGATTGACTCTACCCTGACCTTCCGGCGCTCCTGCAGGGAAGGAATCTGCGGGTCTTGCGCGATGAATATCAACGGCACCAATACGCTGGCGTGTACTCAGTCGCTCTCAGACCTTGATACGCCAGTAAAAATTTATCCATTACCGCATATGCCGGTCATTAAGGACCTGGTTCCCGATCTGACACATTTCTTTGACCAACATGCCTCCGTCGAGCCCTGGCTGAAAGCGTCTGATCCCCCCGAAGACAAGGAGAGACTACAGAGCCCCAACGACCGTGAGGCTCTCGATGGGCTGTATGAATGCATTCTCTGCGCCTGCTGTTCCACGAGTTGCCCGAGTTACTGGTGGAATTCCGACCAGTATCTGGGCCCTGCGAACCTTTTACAGGCCTATCGGTGGATTGCGGACAGCCGCGATGAAGCCACCACTGAACGCCTTGAGCACCTGAACGACAGTTTTAAGCTTTACCGGTGCCACACTATTATGAACTGTGCGAACGCCTGTCCAAAAGGCCTCAATCCTGGAAAGGCCATCGGACAAATCAAATCGCAAATAGCCAAGAGAAAGGCTTGACTACAGATTCCGAGAAAATCAACCGATTGATTTGGCGGACGCGCCGCGGCGCGCGTGAGTTGGACGGGTTACTGATGGCGTACGTATCTGACCGCGCGGACGCGTGGAACGCCAAACAGATAGCCAGTTTTGAACACTTGTTGGCGCAACCGGATCCGGTGTTACTCGACTGGTTTATGTCCAGAACGCAGCCACGCGATGCCGAGCTTAAGTTGCTGGTCGAGGATATACTTGAGTCAAGAACCAATGCATCGGTTCCCTAAATTAGAAATCAATTCTTTAGCGCTGGGCGCAGCACCGTATCATGCCGCTGACCAGGGGCGGGAGAAGGGAAGTCCTGAGTAAAATGCAATCCTCGGCTCTCTCGCCGCTCCGCGGCACAACGGACGATCAACTCTGAGACTACCACGAGGTTTCTAAGCTCGAGCAGGTCCCGGTTTACCCGGAAATGGCTATAAAAATCTCGAATTTCTTCATGCAGCAGGTTTAGGCGGTTTGCCGCACGTTGCAGCCGCCTGGAGGTGCGGACGATACCGACGTAGTCCCACATGAAGCGTCTTATTTCGTCCCAATTGTGCGCAACCACGACAAGTTCGTCAGGGTCAGAAACCTGGCTTTCATCCCAGTCCGGGGGGTGGGGACCGATAGGCGGAGAGCCTTCCAGATGCTTGAGGATTGCGGGTGCCGCGCGTTCAGAGAAAACAATACACTCGAGGAGCGAGTTACTGGCAAGACGGTTCGCACCGTGCAGCCCGGTATGTGCGTTTTCTCCCAGAGCATAAAGGCCCTCAAGATCCGTCCGGCCATTTAGGTCAGTGGTGATCCCGCCGCAGGTGTAATGGGCGGCTGGGACGACTGGGACGGGGTCCTTCGTAATGTCTATGGAGAAGGACAGGCATTTCTCATAGATGCCGGGAAAATGTTGCTTGATCTGGGCAACCCCCAGATGACTGATATCAAGGTAAACACAGTCGTGTCCGCCTTTCTTCATTTCATAATCGATCGCCCTGGCCACGATATCCCTCGGCGCCAACTCGGCGCGGCTGTCGTGTGAAGCCATAAAGGGGGTGCCATCAGGCAAAAGCAGCTTGCCTCCCTCGCCACGAACCGCCTCAGAGATCAGAAAATTCCCCGCATGAGGGTGATAGAGGCAGGTAGGATGGAACTGAACGAATTCCAGATTGGCCACCGAACAGCCGGCGCGCCAGGCCATCGCGACACCGTCTCCAGTCGACGAATCAGGGTTGCTTGTATAGAGATAGGCTTTCGAGGCACCACCTGTTGCGAGTACGACCGCTTGCGCGTGGATTGTGGTGACCGTCCCGGTCTTTCCATCCAGAGCATAAAGTCCAGCAACACCCTGTCGGTTACTGTCTCCCTTCACGGAGCCTACGATCAAATCAATGGCGGTATGGTCCTCCAACACGGAAATTCGGGGCGATGCGAGGACTTGACGATCTAGCGTATTGACTACGGCGCGCCCGGTCGTATCTGCCACATGGGCTACTCGCCGATGGGAATGACCGCCTTCCCGTGCCAAATGAAGTCCTTGGGCAGAGGCATCTTCCCCGTCAAAATTGACGCCGGCGTGACTCAGCCAGCGTATGGCATCAGGGGCACCCTCTACAACCGTTCGCACAGCCGCTTCATCACAAAGACCCGCACCGGCTTCCAGCGTGTCCTGGATGTGCGAGTCAAAACTGTCCTGCGGATCAAGAACCGCCGCAATTCCGCCTTGCGCCCAGACGCTGGATCCGGAAGCAAGTTCCGACTTCGTCAATATTAGGCAACCGACACCTTGGTCGGCGAGTCTCAAAGCCAGGCTGATTCCGGCGAGCCCACTGCCGACAATGGCAACAGTTGTTTCACGCAACATTGGGTCGGCCCGGTGCGCTCGGCATCACTGTCAGGATATTCTTAATAGTCGACTGCATCTCTGTTATCGAAATGTGTGCAAGCCAATAGGGTGCAAGATAAACTTAGCACTCGAAGTGCCCCGGTGATCCATCGGGCAACGGCAGCAGTCTTCACATCCCTACCTTCCACCGGACACTGGAAATGAACCTGGTCGATCAAGGCTTTATTCGGAATTTTGCGATTATCGCGCATATCGATCACGGTAAGTCAACATTGGCAGACCGCTTGATTCAGCGGTGCGGCGGCCTAACCGATCGTGAGATGACAGAGCAGGTGCTGGATTCGATGGATCTTGAGCGCGAGCGTGGCATTACTATTAAGGCCCAAAGTGTTTCGTTGGGTTATGCGGCTCAGGACAAAAAGCAGTACCAGATGAATTTCATTGATACCCCCGGGCATGTCGACTTCTCTTACGAGGTATCACGTTCCCTTAGCGCCTGTGAAGGGGCGCTCCTTGTGGTTGATGCTTCTCAAGGCGTCGAGGCGCAAACGGTCGCCAACTGTTATACCGCTGCGGATCTGGGGTTAGAGATCATTCCCGTCCTCAACAAGATTGACCTGCCGGCCGCTGATCCCGACCGCGCCGCGTCTGAAATCGAAGATTTGATCGGTCTGGATTGCACTGACGCCCTGCAGGTCTCCGCCAAGACAGGTGCAGGGATCGATGCTGTGCTCGAGCGCATCGTCAACACGATACCTGCTCCTGCCGGGAGTCCAGATAACAATCTAAGCGCGTTGATCATTGACTCATGGTTTGATAACTATCTCGGCACCGTGTCCTTGGTTCGGGTCAAGGAGGGGACGCTGAACACCAAAAGCCGGATCCTGATGATGTCCACGGGCAAAAACTACTCCCTTGAGGAAATTGGTCGTTTCACACCTAAGCGCTCGCCTGCCAAAGAATTGATTGCCGGAGAAGTCGGCTATGTAGTAGCCGGAATTAAAGATATCAAGGCGGCAAGGGTGGGCGACACGATTACGGACTCGGCGGCACCCGCAGCAGAAAGTCTGCAGGGGTTCAAAACGGAGAAACCCGCTGTATTCGCGGGGCTATATCCGATCAACAACGCCGACTTTGAAGCCTTCAGGGATGCTCTGGAGAAACTCAGTCTCAATGACGCCTCTTTGGTTTATGAGCCTGAAGTTTCGCCGGCCTTGGGGTTTGGTTTTCGTTGCGGTTTTCTTGGAATGCTGCATATGGAAATCATCCAGGAGCGTCTCGAGCGGGAGTACGATCTTGAGTTAATCACCACGGCGCCTACCGTTGTCTATCAGATTCTTGGCACAGACGGGGTAACCCGCTCTATCCATAACCCATCCCAGATGCCTGACTCCGGGTCGGTCGCAGAGGTCTATGAGCCTTTTATTGAGGCGCGGCTCTTGTGTCCGACAGACTACATCGGGGCAGTTATCAGCCTCTGTATTGAAAAAAGAGGGGTACAGAAAGAACTGACGTATCATGGCAGACAGGCGGCGCTAAGCTTTGAGTTGCCCCTGTCCGAGGTCGTCCTGGATTTTCATGATCGTCTTAAGTCCGTAAGTCGGGGATTTGCCTCATTCGATTATGAGTCGATTGCTGACCGTGCAGCCGACATGGTCCGGATTGATGTGATGATCAATGGCGACAGGGTCGAGCCACTCTCTGCGCTTGCTCATCGGGAACGAGCCCCATATCGCGCCCGACAACTGGTCACGCGGATGAAGAAGTTAATCCCTCGTCAGATGTTTGATGTCGCGATTCAGGCGGCCATCGGTTCCAAAATAATCGCGCGAGAGACCGTCAAAGCTCTGCGGAAGAACGTAACAGCCAAATGCTATGGGGGGGATATCACCCGCAAGAGAAAGCTTCTGGAAAAACAAAAGGAAGGAAAAAAACGCATGAAACAAATCGGCTCTGTCTCAATTCCCCAGGAGGCTTTCCTGTCCGTTCTAAAGGTAGGTGAGTAATGGATTTTGAGTTCGCATTGTTTCTTGCGCTTCTCTTGGCGGGACTGATCATCCTCTGGGACCGGAGCATTGGGCGGCCCAAACGCATCCGACAGAGTGAATCAGGCGTCACTTTGCGGATGCCGCTACTGGTCGAGTATTCCCGATCATTCTTCCCGGTCATCCTCGCAGTGTTCTTGCTTCGGGCTTTCGTAGTCGAACCATTCCGTATTCCTTCCGGTTCAATGCTTCCCAGTCTTTTTATTGGCGACTTTATTCTGGTCTCCAAATCCAGCTATGGAGTTAAATTACCTGTACTCAAACATCAGATCATCCCAATCTCGACGCCCGAGCGTGGAGATGTCATGGTCTTCCGTTTTCCCCGCGACCCCAAGACCAATTTCATCAAGCGGGTGATCGGCGCCCCTGGCGATGTAGTGAGCTATCACAACAAAAGACTGTCCATAAACGGCCAGCCCCTCCCTCTGGAATCGGTCGAACTGGTCGACTGGCCTTCAAAAGATCAGGACAAACGGATCAAAACGTTCTTGGAAGGTATCGGCGAAGAAAACCACACCATCATGATTGACTCGAGGCGATCCTCTAGCTCCATACGAGTCAAAGTGCCTGCGGGACACTACTTCGTGATGGGAGATAACAGAGATCACAGCAATGACAGCCGGTACTGGGGTTTTGTGCCAGAGGAGTTCGTTGTCGGCAAAGCATTCTTTATCTGGTTCAGTTGGGACAGTGCCGGTGGGGGCGGTGTGAACTGGGCCCGCATCGGTAACGTCATCGAATAGCGAGGTCTCACTTGGGTGGCAACCTAGCAAAACGGATCGGCCATGAATTCTCCGATCCAAGCCTGCTCGAGGCAGCACTTCGGCATCGCAGCCTCGGGGCCCGGCATAACGAGCGCCTAGAGTTTCTGGGCGATAGCGTTTTGGGACTGGCTATCAGTGAAATGCTTTTCGCGAAATACCCGAGCGCATCTGAAGGCGAACTCACACAGTTGCGGGCCAGACTGGTCCGCCAGGCTACTCTCGCAACCGTCGCCCGAAGTATCGACTTGGGTCATGCGCTTCAACTCGGCCCTTCGGCAGGCCGCAGTGGAGGAAGCGACCGAACATCTATCTTGGCGGACGCCCTCGAGGCTATTATTGCCGCGATTTTTCTGGACGCAGGTTTCGAGGAAGCGAAAATAGCGACCCTAGGCCTCTTCAAAGATGAGATTCTAAAGCTGGACTCGGAAACGATTGAGAAAGATCCAAAAACCCAGCTTCAGGAGCTTCTTCAATCCCAAGGTAATTGCCCTCCGAGCTATGAAGTGGTCTCCACCTCTGGCCAGCCGCACCAGCGGGAGTTCACCGTGCATTGCCGGTTCGACACACCTGAATCAATTACCGACGGCAGAGGTGCGAGCCGAAAAGCTGCCGAGCAAGAAGCCGCCAGCAAGGCGCTCGAGAAAATCAGGAAAGAGTGAGGACACTTTGACGAGTCAGAGGCACTTTGGCATGGTCTCACTTATTGGGAGGCCGAATGTAGGGAAGTCGAGTCTGTTGAATCGAATTCTTGGATCCAAGGTGTCCATTGTTTCCCGCCGCCCTCAGACCACGTGGCGCGAGATCGACGGCATTTACACGAACGACTCCGCGCAGATTGTGATCGTCGATAGCCCGGGGCTTCATAAAAGAAAAGAGCGCTTTCTGAGCAAGATCGCCAATCAGTCCGCCCGAGGTGCCGGGAGCGGCGCTGACATTATCTGTCAGGTAATCGATTCGCGGTATTGGCGAGACGAGGATGAGAATGTGCTGGAGCACTTCTCGGATCGAGAAGTTCCTTTGTGGCTTATCCTCAACAAGATTGATCTTTTTGCGTCATCAGACCAGATCCTTCCCCGTATCGAATCCGTGAGAGAGAAGTATGCCTGGGATCAGATCGTTCCCGTATCGGCCCGGTCAGGATACAACTGCGAGTACCTGGCCTCACTTCTGGGACAGGCGGTACCTAAGGGTCAAGCCGGATATCCGTCCGAGACCTTAACAAACACCTCACCCAAATTCCTCGCAGCGGAGTTGATCCGCGAGCAGGTCTTTCGACAAATGGGAGACGAGATACCCTATTGCACCGGAGTCGATCTCGCGGTGTTTAAACAACACTCCGATGGAACGATCGAGATAGACGCAGAGATCTTCTGTGAAACGGCCGGTCAGAAAGCGGCAATCATCGGATCACAGGGAACACGGCTCAAAAGTATCGGTAGCGCTGCGCGCAAACAGATCTCCCTTGTTTTTGACGCGCCTGTCCGACTGTCCCAGCGCGTCAAAGTCAAGAAAGGCTGGGCGAGCGACCGGCGGGTAATCGCCAGTCTAGGATACGGCCGCCGGTAGGCGGACTGCGAATGAGCCAAGTTCGCGTCAAAGGTGAGCCAGGGTTCGTACTGCACTGGAGACCTTACTCTGAGTCGAGCCTTCTTTTGGAACTGTATTCCAGAAGCTTCGGGAGGATCACGGCAATCGCAAAAGGGGCGAGAGGAAAAAAATCTCCTTACCGAGGAACGCTGCGGCCTTTTGCGCTCATCACGCTTGGATGGTCGGGAAAAGGGGAGGTGAAGACGCTGACGCAAGGAGAGTGGGGAGGGCCCGGTGCAGCCTTGGCAGGATCAGGGCTTTTTTGTGGTTTTTATCTGAACGAACTGCTTATCAAATTTCTCCATCGCTACGATCCCCATGAGCGACTGTTTGACCGCTACTGGCAATGCATACACGAGCTGCTAAACGAAAGTAACCAGGAATCGGCTTTGCGCTATTTCGAGAAGGTATTGTTGGAAGAAATCGGCTACGGCCTTCAGCTCGAACATGATCAGACAAGTGGGGAGCAAATTCTGGCCGCCAGTCGCTATCGTTACCAGCCAGGAGTTGGCGCGTTTGTTGAGCAAACGGATGACCAGAGCGGAATTAGAATTCACGGGGAGTCACTGATCGCATTGCGGGCCGAATCGCCGCTTAGTCGGCGTAGTCAAAGAGAAGTGAAGCAGCTTCATCGTGCGATCTTTCACAACCTCCTGGAAGGCCGAACACTGGTTTCACGCTCGGTATACTCTCAGTTGTACACGATTGATCCCGGCGCGGACGCCAATCTAGGCGCGCCTCAATCCACCCCTCATTGATTCCAAAGGAAGACAGATGGATCTAGGTATAAATATCGATCATGTTGCAACCCTTCGCCAAGCCCGAGGGACTGTCTACCCAGATCCGACCGAAGCCGTTCGGGTATGTGAGGCAAACGGCGCCGATCTCATTACCCTCCATCTCAGGGAAGATCGGCGTCATATTCAGGATTCAGATGTATTTCAGATCCGCGAGGTGATCACAACGCGGATGAACCTTGAAATGGCAGTTACAGAAGAAATGGGCGCTATTGCCCGCCAGGTTCAACCCCAGGACGTTTGCTTGGTTCCTGAAAAACGTGAAGAACTCACCACCGAAGGGGGGTTGGACGTGTCTGGGCAACAGAAAAGATTAGCAGGCTTCGTGCAGGGGTTGGAATCGTACGGTATTCGGGTTTCCCTGTTTATTGATCCTGATCCTGCCCAAATCAAAGCCAGCGCTAATGTTGGTGCGAGCGCGATAGAACTGCACACAGGTGTTTATGCCGAAGCCGGTGACGATAGCTGGGCAAAGACCGAGCTTACTCGGCTAAGCGCCGCGAGAGACCTCGGGGAGTCACTGGGATTGCGGGTTAACGCGGGACATGGTCTTCATTATGGAAATGTCGAACCGATTGCCGCAATGCCGGGAATCGCCGAACTCAACATTGGGCACGCAATAATCGCGCGTGCTGTTTTTTCTGGATTAGCAGATGCGGTTCGGGAGATGCGAGACTTGATGAGCCAGGCCGTTAATTGATTTACTTCTTTCGCGGGGCAAAGCCTTGAGGGATTGAGCCTAAATCTCCCTCCTCAAATAAAAAACCCAGCATGTGCTGCTCGAGCAGTTCAATGGCCTGAGCGTCCGCTGTGCTAAGTTGATTCTCGTTAATGATGAGCACCTGCCTTTGCAGCCATTGTTGCCAACCCTCCGCCGAAACATTTTCAAATATCCGTTGGCCCAATTCTCCCGGGTAGGGCGGGCTCTCTAGACCATCCGCCTCCTCTTTTAAGACCGTGCAGTTGACTCGTCTCATGGTAAAATGATGCCTCAACTTCCTAAGAGTTACGCCTTAATCGGGACAGATACTTCTCCCCCTGATCCCTAGGGCTTGATCTTAATTTTACAGGCAAAACTACCAGGATGGTGTTATGACCGAATCAAATGATGCACTCCAAACCCCGTCGAATTCCGGCATTTCGGTTACGGCCTCAGCAAAGGCCAAGATCGCGGAGTTACTTTCCGGAGCGGATGAATCCCACAGCGCGGTTCGAGTTTTCGTCAGCGGAGGTGGCTGCGGCGGTATGAGTTATGGGATGACTTTTGCTGAATCGGTGTCCGAAAAAGACCACCTCTTGAACGATGACTCCGGTTTTGCCCTGACCATTGATCCTGTTGCATTTTCTTATCTTCAGGGCGCCGAGGTTGACTTTCAGGACAGCGATGTCAACGCAACGTTTGTGTTTAATAACGTTTTTCAAGCCGTTGGCGGAAGTGGGGCCTGCTCTGGCTGCGGCGGGGCAGGCTGAGTCGATTTCATCGCACACGCAGCACCCATAGCGAAATAGGCGCCCCCAGCTAGGCCAGAGCGCCACCGGAGTATGAATGCCGTCTCTACCGCGGGTTCTCCTGGTCGCACCAGATCGAAGTTACCGCACTGGCGCCTATGTTCGCGCTGCGGCCGAGCTCAGGATTGAGCTGACCGTTGCTTCCTGGGGTCGACATCCTCTCGCTATCGACTCAAACGGTATCCGCCTGGATTCCGAGTCCGTAGATCACGCATTCGCGCAGATTCAAAAAGCTGCGGCACAAAAACCGTTTTCTGCTGTGATAGCGACCGACGATGTCACGGTCCCACTGGTAAAGGGTATCTCCGAAAAACTAGGCCTGCCTACAAACGGTTCGCGTGCATTGCGCGCTAGCACCGATAAAGCGGCTTTTCGGACCGCCTGCTTCGAACAAGGCCTCCCTTCGCCCGCGTTTTTCGTCGTTCGCGCCGGGGAGCCGGTCGACCCATCCTTTGAGA